>Ga0207421_10000011_pt1 | contig 200802 bp, 203 predicted proteins | sample SodLakKL_010_SED_4_FD_187542 | JGI IMG/M metagenome (GOLD analysis project Ga0207421, IMG submission 187542) | Alkaline sediment microbial communities from Lake Tanatar, Kulunda Steppe, Russia - 8KL_010_SED (SPAdes) (version 2) | ecosystem: Environmental > Aquatic > Non-marine Saline and... | reverse complement strand
TTTTGCTTGTCCAGCAGCTTCTTCTTGCGCGAGACGTCGCCGCCATAGCATTTCGCCGTCACGTCCTTGCGCAAAGCCGCCAAGGTTTCGCGTGCGATGACTTTGCCGCCGATGGCCGCCTGAATCGGGATTTTGAACATGTGCCGCGGGATCAGCTCTTTGAGTTTTTCACACATCACCCGGCCCCGCCCTTCGGCGCGGTCGCGGTGCACCATCATCGACAGCGCGTCCACAGGCTCGTCATTCACAAGCACCTGCATCTTGACCAGATTGTCCTGCCGGTAGCCGGTGATTTCATAATCGAAGGACGCATAGCCCTTGGTGATGGATTTCAGACGGTCGTAGAAATCGAACACCACCTCATTCAGCGGCAGGTCATAGACCACCATCGCGCGGCTGCCTGCATAGGTCAGTTCCTGCTGAATGCCGCGCCGGTCCTGACAGAGTTTCAGTACATCGCCCAGGTAATCATCCGGCACAAGGATGGTAGCCTTGATGCGCGGTTCCTGCACATGGTCGACATGGGTCAGGTCGGGCAGATCGGCGGGGTTGTGCAATTCCGTCACCGAGCCGTCGCGCATATGGATATGATACACAACCGACGGGGCGGTGGTGATCAGGTCGATGCCATATTCACGCTCCAACCGGTCGCGGATGACTTCCAGATGCAACAGCCCCAAAAAGCCGCAGCGGAACCCGAAACCAAGGGCGGCCGAGCTTTCCATCTCATAGGTGAAGGACGCGTCATTCAGGGCCAGTTTCTCGATGGCGTTGCGCATGTCGTCAAATTCGGCGCTGTCCACCGGGAACAGGCCACAGAACACCACCGGCACCGAAGGTTTGAACCCCGGCAGCGGGGTTTCGCAGCCCTTCTTCTCATGCGTGATCGTATCGCCCACGCGCGTGTCGCGCACCTGTTTGATGGACGCGGTGAATACGCCAATCTCGCCCGGACCAAGTTCGGCCACATCCACCATCGCCGGTTTCAGCACCGACAGCTTGTCGACCCCGTATTTCGCGCCGGTCTGCATCATCTTGATGTTGTCACCCTTGCGGATGACCCCGTCCATAACGCGGATCAGCACGACAACGCCCAGATAGGCGTCATACCAACTGTCGACCAGCATCGCTTTCAGGGGCGCGTTACGCTCGCCCACAGGCGGGGGCAGGCGGTGGACAATGGCTTCCAGCACCTCTGGAATGCCAAGGCCGGATTTGGCAGAGATCAGCACAGCGTCAGACGCATCCAGCCCGATCACATCCTCGATCTGTTGGCGCACCTGTTCCGGCTCGGCTGCGGGCAGGTCAATCTTGTTGAGGACCGGCACGATTTCGTGATTGGCATCGAGTGCGGTGTAGACATTGGCCAAGGTCTGCGCCTCAACCCCTTGGGAGGCGTCGACCACCAGAAGCGAGCCTTCGACCGCCCGCATCGAGCGCGAGACTTCATAGGCGAAATCCACATGGCCCGGCGTGTCGATCAGGTTCAGCACATAGGCCTGTCCGTTATTCGCAACATAGTCGATGCGCACGGTATTGGCCTTGATGGTGATCCCACGCTCGCGCTCAATATCCATCGCGTCGAGCATCTGCTCTTTCATATCGCGGTCGGACACTGTGCCGGTTGATTGGATCAACCGGTCAGCAAGGGTGGATTTACCGTGGTCGATATGCGCCACGATCGAGAAATTGCGGATGTTTGCGAGCTCTGTCATGCTGCTCGTATGTAGCGGAAACTCCGGCTGGTCAATATGTCTTGCGCTTGCGGGTCAGTTCGGCGCATGCCTGCGCGAATACCGGTTGTTCGACGGGCTGTACCAGCCATCGAGCGAGCCTGCGGGGGGCGCATGGATTGTCACCTCCAACGGGTGACATTGTGCGCTGTCCGACGAATGCTCGGCCCCGCAATCGCCCCCCGGACAGGCGGATAACACACCCAGCAGGTCAATCTCGGCGAAGAATTCGATATAGTCGCCCTTACGTGCAGGGCTGGCCTTCATGAAATACTGGCCGGTATCATGGGTAAAACCTGTGCACATGAAGACATTGAGCACATCATGCACCAAGGCTTCGGCCTCATGCAGGGGTTTGTTCAGTTCTTCGGCCAAAGCGCGGGTCAGGTTGGAATGGCAGGTGTGGTGGTAATCCTGTCCGCTCAGCAAATGGTGGGTGTAGGGGTCACAGCGCGTGCCGATCACATCATGCACGCGGCCGCCATGCTCATCCACGCCATACCAGTCAAGGGTGTCGTCAAGCACGGTGGCCATGGGGCGCAGATAGGGCAGGCAGGACCACAGCCTGTTGCCGGTGCGAATATGGCTGCCATGCAGGGCGCGGGTTTTGCCCGAATAGAAATGTTCCTCATGATTGCGCGCCTCGAACAGATTGAGGTCGCCGACTTGCGGCCCCTCTGGGCAAGCGATGCGAAAGAAACTGCCTGCGGTGACATAGAAACAGCGCGCATCGCGCGGCGGAATGACAACGCGCCCTGTCTCTGTCGCGCCAAGACGCGCGGCGCGGTATTGCTCCATCGGGGGGCGGCGCAGGGTGTCACTCGGGTAGCAGATCACGGGCGAAACCGCGCGACGCGCCGCGGCATCCTTCGGGGGTTTGGACATCAGCTCTCTCCGGCAAGGCAGTGTTTAGGCTCGCGCCCTTTGGGCAGGGCCAATTCCGCACCGCAAGCAACACAGGTGAACAGCACGCGCCCATCAGCCAGTTTGCGTGCATCCTGCCGCCAGCGGCAATCACGGCGTTTCCATGGCTGCGCGACGAGGATCAGCGCGAAAACGATCAAAAGGCCAAGTACCAGGATCATATCATAGTAGTGGGGTGTGAGGGGCGCGAGGTCAAGGTATTGTCACCATCCCCGCCGCGCGCAGCTCGGAATGATCGGGATACCACATCGGCACTTGGGGCAGTGTCGCCAATTGCAAGACAAACTGCTCGTCAATCGACTGTGCGCGGTAAATTGCCAGATCGCGCTGCATTTCAACTTCAGGGTCGATCATACCGAAATGGTGCTCTCGCAGCAGTGCATAGCCGTGCAGCCCGATGCGCCCCTCTGGTGCGATAGAGCGTGCGGTGCCGCCCGCGAAGATTAGCGCACAGGCCGACGCGCAATGCCCGTCAACATGCGTCGAAATCTCATGCGCGCGCAGCACTGTGACCACGCCTCGCGCTTCAGCAATGTAGCCACCTGCACTGTCCAGAATCATATGTTTGATCTGCGGATGTGCAGCAACCAGCCCGCGCAAAGCTTCGGTCAGGCCAAAATCCACCTGACCACTGAAGACGAAGGCCTGTTCATCGGCGCTGAGGGACAGTTCAAACTTCGGAGGCGGAGGAATGCGGTACGGCTTTGGCAACGCCTCGGTTCGCGCCATTCCGACCCCTACGAGTACTAGCCCCGTAATGGCAAGCGCCAGCAGGACACGCAGAGCATAGATATCGACAGGCCGTTTACGCATGTCCCTAACATGCATCAAAAGGGGTGCTTTTCCAGTCACGATTTGTCGCATGACAAGTGTCGGCTTGTGGCAATTGGCTAAATGCCTGCTCACAACTGTGTCGCGCGCCTAAACCTCTGACAGGTAACCGGGGGCGTGGCGCTTTGAGAAAAGGCATCAACACCGCATTCAAGGCAGATGAACCGGACGACGCTTGTCTTGCGCCTGCCCGGTGCGCGTTTCCAACGACAGCCAGCGCGCCTCGTAACAATATAGGGCTTCGAAGGTTTGCGCCGTGGCGAGAGCAGGTTTCCCAATGACCGTAACAGTATTATGGCGACCAACGTCAAAGCGCCGAGGTGCATCTGGTGCAAGTCCAGAAAATCAGCCCAGTTAACCGCGAAAAATGAGGTGTATGTGTCGTTTTGGGACTGTGCAGCAGGCGCAGGGTCCACACGAACAAAACGCGGATTGAAATCGGTGTAATCTGACATGCCCCATACCTGCTTGGCACCCTGACAAAATCAGGGCGCCAATGGGGCAAGCTGGGGTCAGAGCACCCGTTCGACCATCTTTTTCTTGATTTCGGCGATGGCCTTGGCAGGGTTCAGACCCTTTGGACAGGTCTTGGTGCAGTTCATGATTGTGTGACAACGATACAGCTTGAACGGGTCATGCAGATCGTCCAGCCGCTCTCCTGTTGCCTCGTCGCGGGAATCGATGATCCAGCGATAGGCGTGCAGCAGCGCTGCGGGGCCGAGGTAGCGATCCCCATTCCACCAGTAGCTGGGGCAGGCGGTTGAGCAGCAGGCGCACATCACGCATTCATACAGCCCGTCAAGTTTCTCGCGGTCCTCGATCGACTGGCGCCATTCCTTGGCGGGCGTGTTCGATTCTGTTTCAAGCCACGGCTTGATGCTGGCGTGCTGCGCGTAGAAATGCGTCAGGTCTGGCACCAGATCCTTGACCACGGGCATATGGGGCAGGGGATAAATTTTCACATCGCCCTTGACCTCATCCATGCCGAATATGCAGGCCAGCTTGTTGCCGCCGTCGATATTCATGGCGCATGACCCGCAAATCCCCTCGCGGCAAGAGCGGCGGAAGGTCAGCGTCGGATCAATCTCGCTTTTGATCTTGATCAGCGCGTCCAGAACCATCGGGCCGCACGTGTCCATGTCGACAAAATATGTATCAACGCGGGGGTTCTCCCCGTCATCCGGGCTCCAGCGGTAGATCTGGAACTTGCGCAGGTTCTTGGCCCCTTCGGGCTTCGGCCAGGTCTTGCCTGTACGCATCTGGCTGTTCTTGGGCAGGGTCAGTTGGACCATGAGTGCCTCCTTAAAGCAGGAACGGGGCGAGCCCGTCTGTGGCTAGACATCTAATCGTTTCGGGTCGCGTGGCGATTTCGACCACCAGCGCATTGGTCTGGGGGCTGACGTTGGGTTGCCCCGCCGCCAGCGCAAGCCGCGTCAATTCGCTTGCACTGGCGTTGTTGATGACGCAGTCACTTGCCGCTTCCAACGGCACGCCGGGGAAGTTTTCCACAAGGGCAGGGCGCACGGCACTGCGTGCCGCGTCGCGGGCCAACTGGTCTTGCACATCTGCGCAAGAGGCCAGCGTCAGCAGCGCCCCGATTGCGGCAAACCGGATCAATAGACGCGCGCCTTTGGGGCGATTTTCTTCATATCGATCCCGCCATCTGCCTCGGCTGTCAGCGGGGTTGTGACAACGGGCCTGAAATCTAGCCGCACCTCTGCACCTGACGCCCAGGCCAATGAGTGCTTGCGCCAGTTTACGTCATCGCGGTCTGGATAATCCTCATGCGCATGCGCGCCGCGGCTTTCCTTGCGCGCCTCTGCACTGACCACAGTTGTCAGCGCGCAGGGCATCAGGTTGTCCAACTCCAAGGTTTCCATCAGGTCGGTGTTCCAGATCAGCGACCGGTCCGTGACCTTAACATCCGCCATCTTACCCGCGACAGCCTTCATCTTGGCGCAGCCTTCGGCCAAAGTCTTGTCTGTGCGGAACACGGCCGCATCATCTTGCATTGTCTTTTGCATTTCAAGGCGCAGCTCGGCAGTCGGGATTGCACCATCAAGGTTGCGGAAATGCTCAAACCGCTCCAGCGCCTTGTCCACGCTCGCTTTGTTCAGTGTTGGATTGGCCGCTTTCGGGTCAACCACTTGCCCCGCACGAATGGCGGCTGCACGCCCAAACACCACAAGGTCGATCAGGCTGTTGGACCCAAGCCGGTTGGCCCCATGCACCGAGGCACAGGCCGCCTCGCCGACAGCCATCAGGCCGGGTGCAATACGGTCGGGGTTCTTGCTATCCGCATTCAGCACCTCGCCCCAATAGTTGGTCGGAATGCCGCCCATATTGTAATGCACGGTTGGCAGAACCGGGATCGGTTCCTTGTTCACGTCAACGCCCGCAAACACCCGCGCCGATTCCGAGATGCCCGGCAGTCGCAGATGCAGCGTTTCAGGCGGCAAGTGGTTCAGGTGCAGGTGGATATGGTCCTTGTTCGGCCCCACACCGCGCCCTTCGCGGATTTCCATTGTCATGCAACGCGACACCACGTCGCGGCTGGCCAGATCCTTATAGGTGGGCGCGTAGCGTTCCATGAAACGCTCGCCCTCGGAGTTGGTCAGATAGCCGCCTTCGCCGCGCGCCCCTTCGGTAATCAGGCAACCTGCGCCATAAATGCCAGTGGGGTGGAATTGCACGAATTCCATATCCTGCAAGGGCAGGCCTGCGCGTGCTGCCATACCATTGCCATCGCCGGTGCAGGTATGCGCCGATGTCGCGCTGAAATAGGCGCGGCCATAGCCGCCCGTTGCCAGCACCACCATCTTGGCGCTAAACAAATGCAGCGTGCCGTCATCCAGTTTCCATGCCAGCACACCCTGACACACACCATCTTCCGACATGATCAGATCCGTGGCGAAATACTCGATGTAGAACTCGGCCTTTTGCTTTACCGACTGGCCATAAAGCGTGTGCAACATCGCGTGCCCGGTGCGGTCGGCAGCGGCACATGTGCGTTGCACGGGCGGGCCTTCGCCATATTCAGTGGTGTGACCGCCAAAGGGGCGTTGGTAAATCTTGCCCTCTTCGGTGCGCGAGAAGGGCACGCCGTAATGTTCCAGCTCATACACCGCCTTGGGCGCTTCGCGGGCCAGATACTCCATCGCGTCCGTGTCGCCCAGCCAGTCAGAGCCTTTGACCGTATCGTACATATGCCACTGCCAGCTGTCCGGTCCCATATTCCCAAGGCTGGCAGCAATGCCCCCCTGTGCCGCCACAGTGTGCGAACGGGTCGGGAAAACTTTGGTTACACATGCGGTCTTCAGCCCTTGCTCGGCCATGCCGAGGGTCGCGCGCAAGCCAGCACCACCCGCGCCGACAACGACAACGTCATAAGTATGTTCTTCAATCTTGTATGCAGACATTTCTTTTCCTCAAGCGCTGAACAGCACAGTTGCAACCGAGAGAACACCCGCCACACCGAGCGCCCATGACAGCAGCGTATTCGCCAAAAGGGCGGCTGTGCGCGACGCCTTGTTGGGGACGTAGTCTTCGATCACCGTTTGCAAACCCTGTTGCAGGTGCGAAAATGCCGCAATGATAAACAATATTGCTACAAGTGCATGCCACAGGTTGGAATAGGTGGCGACAAACGCCTCATGCCCGCCGCCCAAGGCGCGACCAAACGGAAAGATGAACAGCAGCGTCAGCGGAATAAGGGCAACCGAAGTTACACGCTGTGACCACCAGTGGTGCGAACCTTCGCCTGCTGCGCCAGATCCGTGCACGCGGGCGTAATCAGTCTTGTATCCCATGGGTTCTGCCTCCTCAGACGATGATAATGGTCAAAAGCGTCAGCACAGCGGTGCCTGCGAACACCACATAGCTGGATTTCTCGACACTCTCGATATCCATCATCCTGCCTGTGTCCCAGATCAGGTGACGCATGGAGTTGAGCATATGATACCACAACGCGGCCAGTGACCCGATCAGGATCAGATGCCCCAGAATGGATGTCAGCAGCCCGTCCACAAACTCGAAATACGCAGCGCTGAACGCACCCGCCGCAAACCACCACACAATCAGGATTGCGGCCAGCGTCATTCCGACGCCCGTGATGCGGTTCAGGATCGAAGTGATCCCCGCCAAGGGCAGGCGGTAAATCTGCAGATGCGGGGATAACGGGCGATTGCCCCGGTTCACGTCGGCCATGCAAGGCTCCCTTTGCTCTGACAAGGCTGCGGAATGGCAGCCAAACTCTATCTGTGTTTCACATACTGGTTTTCACGCAAATGTCACGCGCTCAGGTGGGAAACACCCGGATGTTTGCGCAGGTCGGTAACAAATTCGAGTCATTTTTGCAATTTGTGATCACACGTTTGAATTAAGTGATCACAAAATTCCGAGTTACCGGCGCGGGCCCGAAACCCTTGCGCCTTGGATCATCGACGGGGGAATCGGTCAAGGCAGGTTTGACCTGAACCTGCTTGCCCGCCCGCCTAGATCGGCATCAAGACCCAGTAATCCAGATCCAGCAACACATCGGGGTGATACTTGCCGTCATCTGTTTTCAGCACATCGCACGTGCCCTTGCTTGCCACCAGCCGCAAGCGCAGCGCGCCCACCCCCGGCGCACGGGTCTCTGCGCGGTCGAGCACTTCAGACCAGGCCCGGATCGTATCGCCAGAGAAACATGGGTTGGCATGGCTGCCTGCGTTGATCGCCGCGATCATATGGGCATTGGCCAACCCATTGAACGACAAGGCCCGCGCCATCGAGATCACATGCCCTCCGTAGATCAGGCGCTTACCATCCGCGCGCTGGGTGCCATCGAAATGCACTTTCGATGTATTCTGCCACAGCCGCGTGGCCAGCATATGCTCGGCCTCTTCCACTGTCACGCCATCGACATGGTCGATCCGCTCGCCAATGGCATAATCGCCCCAGCGATGCGGCTCGCCTGACAGCACGAAATCATGATCTGAGAAACTAAGGCCTTGGGGCACCACCAGCGTGTCAGGCGCCACCACAGGTGCCAGATCGGGCACAACCGTTTCGGGCGCCGCTGCATCAGGATTACGCTTGCGCACCATCACCCAGCGCACATAGTCCAGAACCAGTGTGCCGCGTTGGTTCTCGCCGCGGGTGCGCACCCAGACAACCCCGGATTTGCCATTGGAATTTTGCTTCAACCCGATCACTTCCGAGTGGCTGCGCAAACTGTCGCCCGGATAGACCGGCGCATGAAAACGCCCCTCGGCATAGCCCAGATTGGCCACTGCATTCAGACTGATATCAGGCACGGTCTTGCCAAAGACGATATGAAACCCGATCAGATCATCCACCGGGCTTTGTGGCAACCCGCACGCGCGCGCAAATTCATCCGAGGAATAAAGCGCCGTGCGCGCCGGATAGAGCGCATGATACAGCGCGCGCTCCCCCCCCGAAACTGTGCGCGGCACAGCATGCACGATCTGTTGCCCGATATGGTAATCCTCGAAAAAACGCCCCGCTGTCGTCTTGCTCATGTCCAGCCTCATTTTCTTGCCAAAAATACTCGCGGGGGAACCAGCCCCCGCTTTGGGGCTGGTGGGGGCGGCAGCCCCCTGACTCTATAGGCTTCCGAGCTTCAGCTCGGGCGAATAGGCTACATCTGCATCCTTGACCACGGCTTGCGCGCAGCGCATCTGCCCGCTGATCGGGTCATGCGCATAGGCAGGTCCGCCATACAGATCCCAGCCGTTCGCAAGCGCCTCTGTCACCTTATGGCAAAAGCCCGATGTATCCTCGGCGGTCAAAAGACGATATGCGCGCATCATGCTCCTCCAAAGGGCCATGGGCCGATCCAGCCATGTATCTGCCCGACAACCAGCATCAAAAACAGCGCCCCGACAACGGCCACGCCTTCTTTCCACATCGGCGCTTCGGGGGGGCGTACCCAGTCGCGGTTGGCGCGGTTGATCACGATCACCGAGACCACCGCCCACGCCAGCAGCCCGCCAAACAGGATCAACCCCTGCACTGTACCGACAACCAGCAAATGGCCCACTGCCCATGCCTTGAAGCCCGACAGCTGCGGGTGGCGGATGCGGCGGTGCAGATTGGTCTTCAGGCCCGATACGGCAAAGAGGTAGAACGCAATAAACAGCAGCAGATTGTTGACATGCACCATCCAGAACGGGGCGCTCCACAGCCAGACCGGCTCTGCCATCCGGTAGCCGATCACCATCAGCACGATCGAGATCAGCAGCGCTATGGCAACTGCGCCCTTGCCCGCCTCGCCCATCTCGGCCCGTTTTTCAGGGGCCAGTCGTTTGAAAAAATGCGCCCCCGCCCATAGTGCGACCCCGAGGATCAGAAGACTCGTTCCCATTGTGGCTACTCCGTCAGGTCTGCAATGGCCTGTGCCTTTGCAAGGATTTGCTGTGCAGTCACAATATGCAGATTTTCAACGATCTTGCCATCCACAACCGCAACACCTTCGCCGCGCTGTGTGGCTGCGTCAAAAGCCTCGATCTGGCGGCGCGCCAGATCAATCTCCTGCTCTGACGGGGCAAAGACCTCATTCGTCACAGCCAGTTGCGCAGGGTGGATCAGCGTCTTGCCATCAAAGCCCATATCACGGCCCTGTTCGCATTCCAGACGCAAGCCGGCATCGTCCTTGAACGCATTATAGACCCCGTCAATCGCCACAATTCCGGCGGCCTTGGCAGCCAGCAGCGGCAGTTGCAGCGACATCATCAGGGGCAGGCGGTCGGGCCGAAAGCGGCAGCCCATATCTTTGGCCAGATCATTGGTGCCCATGATGAACCCCGCCATCCTTGGCGCGCAGGCGATTGCATGGGCGTTCAAAACCCCAAGGGGCGACTCCATCATGGCCCAGATGCGGGTGTCTGCGGTTTCGGGCCGCGCATCCAATAGGCGCGCCAGTGCCTCGATATGCGCGGCGGTATCGACCTTGGGCAGCAAGATTGCCTCTGGCCGGGCGGCAGCGATCACGTCCAGATCATCATGTCCCCAATCGGATGACAGCGCATTGATCCGTACAAGTTTTGCGCGTGTGCCATAGTCATGGCTTTGCAGCGTTTCGGCCAGCAAGCGCCGCGCGCGTGCTTTCTCATCAATGGCGACCGCATCTTCCAGATCGAAGATGATCGCATCAGCGGCCAGTCCCGTTGCCTTTTCCAAAGCGCGCTCCTTAGAGCCGGGAATGTAGAGAACCGAACGAAACGGGCGCGTATCCATGGGGCAATCCTCGCAACTTTATGTCGGGTGTGCATCATTTCCGGTCACAAATGGCAAGAGCTGATCCGCTGCATTGCAGCAATTTCTTGCATTGTTGCGCGCTAACATGAGCCGCGCGCTGCGTTTACTGTGTTTTTGCGTGTGTGCGTCAGACTGGTAGGACAGCCCGCCCTCAGCCAATAGGTTTCAAGCCATGCGCAAATCCTGCTCTGCTCTCGCCCTTATCCTCGCCACCTGCGCGCCGCCCCTCTCTGCGCAAACGCTGCAATGCGGGGCGCGCGATACAGTGCTGGATATGCTGACCGCGCAGGACCAGACCCGGCGCGCCATAGGGCTTGCAGGCCGCGCGGTAATGGAAGTGTTCGCAGCAAAGGACAGTGCGCGCTGGACAATCACAGTGACCATGCCCGACGGACGTATGTGCCTGCTGGCCAATGGTGTCGCCTTTGACGCGCTGAACGAGGTGTTGCCGATGCGGGGAACGGCGTTGTAGCCCGCGCAACATATGTATCACGCATAGATTCAAATGTTGCAAAATTCAAGCGGCAGTGCTACGCAGTGGTCGCATGACAGAAACCTTTTCCAGAATCCTCGCCGCGCGCTTAGATGGCCTGCCCGCACGGATGCAGCAGGCGGCGCGCTGGATTGCGGCGCATCCGCGCGATGTAGCGCTGGTGTCGATGCGCGAGCAGGCGCGCAAGGCCGGGGTGCAGCCTGCAACAATGACGCGGCTGGCGCAGGCGCTGGGCTATGACGGATATGATGCCCTGCGCGCCGAACACGCGACCGCCCTGCGCCATGCCCCTTCCGGGCTTGCGCAGCAGGCCGATGGCCGTTTGCCGCTTTATGCCGACAGCCCGGACAGCGCGGCACAGGCGCTGCTGATGCAAGCGCAGGCACAGATCGCAGGCATGACCTCGACCGAGATGCTGGGCGCGCTGTGTCAGGCCGCTGACGCCATGACCCGCGCGCGCCGCATCTATGTGCTGGGACTTCGCTCCAGTCATGCCGTTGCGTGGCATCTGCATTACGCCTTGTCGCTGATCACGGATCGCGCGCATTTGCTGGATGGGGTCGGGGGCACCGGGCTGGATGCCTTGTGGCACGCAGGCACGGATGATGTGCTGTTTGTCTGCGGGGTCGCCCCCTATACCCGCGCTGTGGTTGAGGCGACGTTGCAGGCGCAAGCCCGCAAGGTGCAGATTATCGCTGTGACCGATTCGCGCCTGTCTCCCCTGGTCGCGGCGCAAGGGATCGCGCTGATCGTGCCCACCGGTAGCGCCAGTTTTCTACATGCCATGACCCCGGCATTCCTGATTGCCGACACGCTTGCCGCCCTTGTGGCGCGGGCAGACGACCCCGGAACACTGGCGCGGCTGCAAGGGCTGGATCGCCAGCTTGCCGCGCTCAACACTTTCATTTCCCATCCACGTGAGGCTTGATCATGACGCGCCTTCTGCACCGCTCTATCCACACGCCACCACGCCGCGCAGTTTCGGCCCAAGGGCTGCGCTTTACCGATTCCGAGGGGCATCAGTATATCGACGCGTCTGGCGGCGCGGCGGTGTCCTGTCTGGGCCATGCCCATCCCGATGTCATCGCGGCATTGCACGCCCAGCTTGACCGGCTGGCCTATGCGCATACGGGGTTCTTCACCACGGATGTGGCCGAGGAATTGGCCGAGACCCTGATCGCAGATGCGCCTGACGGGCTGAGCCATGTCTATCTGCTGTCTGGCGGGTCCGAGGCGATTGAGGCAGCGTTGAAAATGGCGCGGCAGTATTTTACCGAAACCGGCCAGCCGCAGCGCCGCCACATCATCGCGCGCCGCCAAAGCTATCATGGCAACACTTTGGGTGCGCTGGCGACTGGGGGCAATGAATGGCGTCGCGCGCAATTCAAACCGCTGTTGATGGAAGCGCATCACATCGCTCCGTGTTTCGCATACCGCGAACAGCTTGAGGGGGAAGCTGACACCGACTACGCCGCCCGCGCGGCAGGCGAGTTAGAGGCGAAGATACTGGAACTTGGCGCGGACACTGTCGCGGCTTTTGTCGCAGAACCCGTTGTCGGGGCAACAGCGGGCGCGGTGCCTGCGGTGGGCGACTATTTCAAACGCATCCGCGCGATCTGCGACAAATACGGCGTGTTGCTGATTCTGGACGAGGTCATGTGCGGCATGGGCCGGACTGGCAGTCTGTATGCCTGCGAACAGGACGGCATTGCGCCCGATCTGCTGACCATCGCCAAGGGTCTGGGCGGGGGTTATCAGCCCATCGGCGCGACCTTGCTGAGCGCGAAAATCTACGAGGCCTTTGCGCAAGGCAGCGGGTTCTTTCAGCATGGCCACACCTATATGGGCCATCCCATGGCTGCTGCGGCAGGGCTGGCAGTGCAAAAGGTGATCCGGCGTGACAACCTTCTGGCCAATGTGCAGGCGATGGGCGCAGAGTTGCGCACGCAGTTGCACGCCGCATTCGGCCAACATGCGCATGTCGGCGATATTCGGGGCAGGGGGTTGTTTCAGGCCATTGAACTGGTCGCGGATCGTCAGACCAAAACGCCCTTCGATCCGGCCCGCAAACTGCATGCGCGCATCAAATCAGAGGCGATGGCGCGCGGGCTGATGGTGTATCCGATGGGCGGCACAATCGACGGGGTGCGCGGCGATCATGTGCTGCTGGCCCCGCCCTTTATCGTTACGCCATCGGATGTGACCGAGATCGTCGGGCGCCTGTCCGAGGCAATGGACGCAGCATTGCAGTCATGACGCGCCCTTTCATCCCGATCCCCGATTCGGATTGGCCCGCCGAAATTGACGACATGCGCGCAGGTTTTGCGGGGCAGTTGAACGTTTACCGCGTAATGGCCCATCATCCCGACCTGCTGCGCGCATGGTCGGGGTTGCGCTTGCATATTGTGCACGCGTCGACCTTGGGCCGCGCGCGGGCAGAGGTTGTGATACTGCGCCTCGCGCATAGGGTGTCGTCCAGCTACGAGTGGAACCAGCATGTGGCGCGCGGGTTAAGTGCTGGCTTGTCCAAGGCCCGAATGGCCAGCCTGCGCGGCCCGCTGGCCGGGATGGAGCGGGAAGACGCGATACTGGCAGGGGCGGTCGATCAACTGCTCGATCATTCCAAACTGCCGCCCGCACAGATTGCGCAGCTCGAAGACCTGATCGGGCGGCCTGCGGTTCTGGATCTTATGGCCACATTGGGCATGTATCTGACGCTGGGGTTCTTGCTCAACAGCACCGATTGCCCGCTGGATGCGGATATCGCTGCCGAACTGGCACAAAATGCCCCCGAATTGAGCGTCTGAGCCGCATATGAAAAAACCCGCAATATGCATTGCGGGTTTATCGTTTCAGTGCCTGTTATCGGCGCTTAGCGCGGCGCGATCATCATGATCATCTGCCGCCCTTCCATCTTGGGCATATTCTCGACCTTGCCGATTTCACCGACATCGACAGCCACGCGCTGCAACAACTCTGCGCCGATATTCTGGTGCGCCATTTCGCGGCCACGGAAACGCAGCGTTACCTTGACCTTGTCGCCACCTTCAAGAAACCGCATCACGTTGCGCATCTTGACTTCATAGTCATGGGTGTCTGTGTTCGGGCGGAATTTGACTTCCTTGATCTCGATGATGTGCTGCTTCTTACGTGCTTCGGCCTCGCGCTTTTGCACTTCGTATTTGTATTTGCCGAAATCCATAATCTTGCAGACCGGTGGTTCTGCATTGGGTGAGATTTCGACAAGATCAAGGCCGGCCTCTTCGGCCAGCGTCATCGCCTGAGAGGGTGTGACCACCCCCAGATTTTCACCTTCGGCCCCGATCAGGCGGATTTCTTGCGCGCGAATGCGGTCATTTACGCGTGGTCCGGTGTCACGTTGCGGCGGGGCATTATGCGGTCTGCGGGCTATGGTGTCGTTCCTTGTTCTGTTCAATTTGGTGAGCTACAGTAATTCTGACCCATACGCAATTCAAGCGTGAAGATTACCAGAACCGCGCGATAACGTGCTTGTTTTTGCATGTGCAGCAAAGATCTGTTTGCATCCGGCACTATTTCTGGCATATCGCGCGACCATAACTCGTATGTTCAGAAGGATATAGCCATGAACAAACCCCTTCTTATCGCAATTGCGGCCGCCGCAGCGGCCATTGGTATTTGGTTCGGAATTCAATCACGTCAGGCCCCTGAAGTTGTCGAACCAGTGGTCGAAACAGCGCCTGCACCCGAAGTGACAGAGCCTGAAGTCGAAGAGCCGGTTGATGCCCCGGAAGATGTCGAGCCAGAGGCAGACCCGATTGTTGAAGAAGAAGAGCCTACAGTCGACGAATTGATGGATGAAGTTGCAGATGATGCAGCCGAAACCGTTGAAGACGCGGTTGATGGTGAAGTCGAGACAACCACCGATACCGTCGAGTCCATGGTTGATGACATCGTCACTGACGAAGCTGAAGCTGCTGACGAAGCCGCGGTTGAGGACTCTGTTCAAGAGGCAGAAGAAAACCTGTCACCAGCAGCCGCGGAAGAGACAGCAGACGCCATCGACGAAGCGATTGAGCTGCAAGACCTTGGCCTTGACCTGTCGCTCGACTCGATCCGTGCGCAGATTGATGCAGCCAACCTGAGCTTGGCTGACCGCGCAATCGTCGAAAACCTGTTGCAAGCTGCCGGTGAAAACCCTGAACTTCTGGAACAGGTTGCCGAACGCCTGCGTCAGATGACTGGCAACTGATATTTGCCCCAAGCTAAATGAAAAGCCCGGATACCTGCTGGTACCCGGGCTTTTTTCATCTGGCGGGTAGCGCGGGCTTAGCCCCTGCGTCGTCTGCGCCGCCCGCCATCCGAATCGCCGCCGCCTGTGTTGAAGCTGACATTTGGCAAGGTGACGATCTTGCTTAATTCAGGAAACGTATCGACGGCATGGGGCAGGGCGTTGGCATTGACGAAATGTTCCTGAAAGCGCGGTTCAATTGCCGTTTCGACCTTGTGAATGCGCCGGACAGTGCCCTCGATTGCGCTGCGTGCGCCGATATTGCACAGGGCAATGCGTGCACCCGTCCCGGCGGCATTGCCCGCGCTGGTGACATTCGCCAGCAGCGCATCGGGGATCATGCCCAGAACCATCGCATGTTTGGGGCTGATATGTGCCCCGAACGCGCCCGCCAGAACCACGCGGTCCACATGGTCTGTGCCGATTTCATCCATCAGCAACCGCGCGCCTGCATAGAGCGCCGATTTTGCCAGTTGGATCGCGCGGATATCGCCTTGCGTCACTGTGATTCGCGGCCCGCCTGTGGCTGTCGCATCATGGATCAGATATGCATGGGTCCGCCCCTCTGGCTGGTTGCGCCATGTGCCTGTCTGCGCGGCTGATCCGATCAAGCCAGACGGGTCGACCAGCCCCGCCATGCGCATTTCGGCCACCGCCTCGATAATGCCTGAACCGCAGATACCGGTGATACCGGTCTGGGCGGTGGCCGCGTCAAAGCCCGGCTCGTCTGACCACAGATCACAGCCAATCACCCGAAAGCGCGGCTCTTTGGTGGTGGGGTCAATCTCGATCTTCTCAATCGCACCGGGGGCCGCGCGCTGACCAGAGGAAATTTGCGCCCCTTCAAAGGCCGGACCCGTGGGCGAAGAACAAGCCAGAACCCGCCGCTTGTCGCCCAGCAGGATTTCGGCATTGGTGCCCACATCAACCACCAACACCAGATCATCCGATGTCTCGGGGCTTTCGGACAAGGCCACAGCGGCGGCATCCGCACCGACATGGCCCGCGATGCAGGGCAGCAGATAGGCGCGTGCGGCGGGGTTCAGGGCCTTCATGCCCAGTTCCCGAATATCCAGTGAGATGGCGTCCGAGGTGGCCAACGCAAACGGGGCTTGGCCCAGTTCCACCGGGTCTATGCCCAGAAACAGATGATGCATGACCGGATTGCAGACGATCACGGCTTCCATTATCTCGCGGGCGCTGACTTGCGCTTCTTCAGCAATCGCCACGATCAGCGCATCCATCCCTTCGCGCACAGCGCGCGTCATTTCAACATCGCCGCCGGGGTTCATCATGACATAGCTGACGCGGCTCATCAGGTCTTCGCCAAAGCGGATCTGCGGGTTCATGATCCCGGAGGAGGTGATAACTTCGCCAGTGCGCAGATCACACAGATGCGCGGCAATAGTGGTGGACCCCAGATCAATGGCCAACCCGTATAGCCCGCCTTCGTACAGGCCGGGCCAGATGTCGAGAACGCGGTGCGGGCCGATTTGGTGATCTTTGTGCAGGGCGACAGTGACCTGCCATTTCCCTTCGCGCAACACAGGTTGCAGCTTGCGCAGCACATCCAGCCCGGCGGTGATATCTGGTATGTCCCATTCCGCACGCAATGCCGCACCCAGCCGCTCGAAATCGCCCGAGGGTTCGTGCATGTCGGGTTCCTGCACCTCGACGAAATAAAGACGTGTGGCGGGGTCCATCGTCATGACGCGCGCAGTCGCGGCCTTGCGCACGACTTGTCTGTGCACCTGACTTTCGGGCGGCACGTCGATGACGATATCGCCCATGACCTTGGCCTGACAGCCCAGCCGCCGCCCCGCGATCAGCCCGCGCTTGTCGTGATAGCGCTGCTCGACCGAGTTCCACTCGGACAGCGCGTCGGGGGCGACAGTGACGCCATGTTTGGAATATTCGCCCGATCCCGGCGTGATCTGACATTTCGAGCAAATGCCGCGCCCGCCACAGACAGAATCAAGGTCCACCCCCAACTGCCGCGCAGCGGTCAAAACCGGGGTGCCTAACGCAAAGCGGCCCCGTTTGCCTGATGGTGTGAAAATAACCAGAGCGTCTGACATGCCGTCCCTCCTGAAGTCATGCCTCAGATAACCGTCTGAGCGGCAGAGGAAAGGCCGGATCGCGGCACAACATGCCGAAAACCCGTCAGCGTGACACAAGCACCGATATCTGAGAGTGGCGCACAACCCGCGACGCGGTGGAGCCGATGAAATAATCGCTCATCCCCGGCTTGTGGCTGGCAACCATAATCAGGTCGGCATTGCAATCTTGCGCGCAGGCCAGAATATTCTCTGACGGGCGCCCGCCGCGAATGTCGATATCAACAGTCTTTGCCTTGGCGACAGAGGCCAGTGAGTCAAGCTGCTCGCGGATGGCTTTGCGATGCTCCAGCAACTGTTCGCGCGCAACCGCAGCGGCGAGGTAGGCGGGTACTTCGTCCAGCACATGCACAAGTGTGATGCTGCCGCCCGTATCGAGCAGCTTGTTGGCTTTCTGGATCAGGGCGCGACTGGTCGCACCTTTGTTGAACAGGGCCACCGCGACGACGATAGATTTATACATTTTGTGTTCCTTCAGTTCTGTGCGGGCTTGGTCCTGATACTGATGCCCCCCAAAGCGATTTGGAGGGCAGAATTGCACAGGTGTTCATTCAAGGCAACAAATCTGACGGGCGGTGTAACCGCACCGCCCAATGCCGCCCGCGGCCTTTGGCTTAGCGCGTGACCAAGACCGAAACAGGGGCGTGCCGCACGATCCGCGCGGCGGTCGAGCCGATGAAATAGTCGCTCAACCCCGGTTTGTGGCTGGCGATCATGATCAAGTCCGCACCGGCTTCTTTCGCGGCACCCAGAATCGACGCCGAAGGCTGGCCCTCGCGGATAACAGTTTTCACATTCATCCCTTGCGCACTTTTCGCAATTTGCGCCAACTGGTCGTCAACTTCGCGTCTGCGCGCACTCAGGTGCTCTTTCGGGATCGACGCTGCGACATAGCCCGGAACCTCGTCAATCACGTGCACAAGGGTAATTGTGCCGCCGTCATCCAGCAGGGTTTGCGCTTTTGTCAGTGCTGCACGCGTGGTGGCCCCTTCATTGAAAAGGGCGGCAGCAATCACGATGGATTTATACATGGTAGGTTCTCCTGTTTGTGTCATTCAGCGTTCTACAAGAACCGAGCATTTCGCATGACGTATCACGCGTGCAGCGGTAGAGCCAATAAAATAGTCCCGCAGGCCCGGCTTGTGGCTTGCAATCATGATCAGGTCTGCGCCGGAATCTTCGGCTGCCTGAATGATCTGCCCGGAAGCGGCCCCGTGGCGCACCTCATGTGCCACGCGCAGATCGTCTTGCGGGTCAATCATCGCGCGCAGTTCTACTGCGGCTTCGGCGCGGCGGCGATCCGATATATCGCTGGGAAGTTCTGCCGCAATATATCCTGGCACTTCTTCCAGCACATGCAGCAGCCTGATTTCACCGCCCGCATCCAGCAAGGATGCCGCGCGGGTCAACAGCTCGCGCCCTTGTTCGATCTGTTCCAGATCAACCGCGACGATAATTCTGCCATACATCTGGGATATCCTTTCCTGTTTCGCGCGATCACTCTGCCCATGAACTATAGGCGCGGTCGTTGATTTCGGTCAAACTGGCAAAAGATTGGCGTCTACTTGCCTGTGTTACAGGGTGAAATCACAAGTGACCCTTGCGCCCCTTGCGGCGGAACCGCTATCTGCGCGAAGAACACAGCAGAATTTAATAGCAGGATACGCGATTTCATGATGGTTTCACTTGTCATTCTGGCTGCCGGACAAGGCAGTCGCATGCAGTCCGATCTGCCCAAGGTTCTGCACCCGCTGGGGGCGGCACCCCTCGTCGTGCACGCCATGCGGGCAGGGCGCGCGCTGGACCCGGACAGTGTCGTTGTTGTGGTCGGACATGGGGGGGATGCTGTCGCACAAGTCGTGCACGCCGAGGATGAGGCCGCGATTGTCGTGACGCAAGAGGCGCAGCTTGGCACGGCCCATGCGGTGGCTCAGGCCCGCGCGGCCTTGGCGGGGGCACCCGGCGATGTAGTTGTGCTGTATGGCGACACACCCTTTATCCGTGGCGAAACCCTTGATGCGATGATCGCGGCGCGCAAAATCCATGATGTCGTGGTGCTTGGGTTCGAGGCGGCTGATCCGGGGCGCTATGGGCGTCTGGTCACAACAGGTGACACGCTGGAGCGGATTGTTGAGTTCAAGGATGCGTCCGAGGCAGAGCGCGCCATCACCCTGTGCAACAGCGGCGTGATTTGTGCGGATCGCGCCACCCTGTTCGATCTGATCGCGCAAGTGAGCAACGACAATGTCGCAGGCGAGTATTACCTGACCGATATTGTCGCGCTGGCCACAGCGAAGGGCCTGTCTGCTGGCGTTGTGACCTGCCCCGAGGCAGAGACATTGGGCATCAACACCCGCACCGAGCTGGCGCAGGCAGAAGTCACATTTCAGGCCCGCGCAAGGGCTGAGGCGCTGGAGGATGGCGCAATTCTCGTGGCCCCTGAAACCGTCTATTTCGCACAAGACACCGTCGTCGGGCGCGGCGCGATTGTGGAGCAGTTTGTCGTGTTCGGCCCCGGTGTGACGGTCGAGAACGGCGCGACGATCCGCGCCTTCAGCCATCTCGAAGGGGCGCATGTCAGCCGTGGGGCGGTTGTCGGCCCCTATGCGCGGTTGCGCCCCGGTGCAGAGCTGTCTGAGAATGTGCACGTCGGCAATTTTGTCGAGATCAAGAATGCCGCACTGGGCGAGGGGGCCAAGGTCAATCACCTGTCCTATGTGGGCGATGCGACCATCGGTGCGCGTGCCAATCTGGGGGCAGGGACAGTGACGTGCAATTATGACGGTGTGTTCAAGCACCATACCGAAATCGGCGAGGGGGCCTTTATCGGGTCGTCCACCATGTTGGTGGCCCCTGTGCGCGTGGGCGCAGAGGCGATGACCGGTTCCGGCTCTGTCATAACATCAGATGTGCCGGACGGCGCATTGGCGCTGGGGCGCGCGCGGCAGGACACCAAGCCGGGCCTTGGCAAACGGCTGATGGACCGGTTGCGTGCGGCCAAGGCTGCGAAAATGAAAGGATAGGGGCAGATGTGTGGAATTGTGGGCGTTCTGGGCAATCACGAAGTATCGCCGCAGATTCTGGATGCGTTGAAACGGCTGGAATATCGCGGCTATGACAGTGCAGGTATTGCAACTGTCCACCGCAACCAGTTGGACAGGCGGCGCGCCGTCGGCAAGCTGATCAACCTGTCCGACACGCTGGTCCATGACCCGTTGCCCGGCCGCGTCGGCATCGGCCATACGCGATGGGCGACACATGGCGGGCCAAGTGTGGCCAATGCGCATCCGCACCGCACGGGCCGCGTGGCTGTTGTGCATAACGGGATCATCGAGAATTACCGCGCTTTGCGTGATGAGTTGACCATGCAAGGTGCGGAATTCAGCAGCGAAACCGACACCGAAACCATCGTGCAACTGACCAGCCATTATCTGGATCAGGGCATGACGCCGGTTCAGGCCGCGCGCGCGACCCTGAAGCGGCTGGAGGGGGCATTTGCCTTGGCCTTCCTGTTCGATGGCGAAGAAGACCTGATTATCTGCGCGCGGCGCGGCTCTCCGCTGTGCATCGGGCATGGTGAGGGTGAGATGTTTCTTGGATCAGACGCGATTGCGCTGGCCGAGATGACCGACCGCATCACCTATCTGGAAGAAGGCGACTGGGCCATTCTGTCGCGCGCGGGCGCGCAGATTTTCGATGCTGATGACCGGCAGACCTCGCGCCCGCTTACGCAGATCAATGTTGACACTGCGCGTGTGGACAAGGCTGGCCACCGGCATTTTATGGCCAAGGAAATGGCCGAACAACCCGCGGTGCTGAAAGCGGCGATGGGGTTTTATTCCGGGCTGGACCATGACCGCATAGACCTGCCGGATGCGATTGATTTCGCAAGCGCAGACCGCCTGATTATGGTGGCATGTGGCACGGCCTTTTATGCCTGCCAGGTGGCCAAATACTGGTTCGAGAAATATGCAGGGCTTGCGGTCGAATTGGATATCGCGTCCGAGTTTCGCTACCGTGATCCCGTGCTTGGGCCGTCAAACGTGGCGCTTTTTGTCAGCCAGTCCGGCGAGACGGCGGATACATTGGCCGCGTTGCGCCATGTCCGCCCCCATGTTGCGCAGGTCTTGTCTGTGGTCAATGTGCCCACCTCGTCGATTGCGCGCGAAAGCGATGTGGCTTTGCCCATCCATGCGGGGCCGGAAATTGGCGTCGCCTCGACCAAGGCGTTCACGGCACAGTTGCAGGTGCTGGCACTTCTGGCGCTAAAGGCGGGCTTTGACCGCGGTGTCCTGAGCGGTGAGGATTTTGATGCGCGTCTGGCCGAATTGCGGTTACTGCCGGGCTATGTGGCGCAGGCGCTGGACCGGGAAGACGAGATTAAGCGCATGTCCGAAGCTTTGGCGCAGGCGCGTGATGTGCTGTTTCTGGGCCGCGGGGTTATGTTCCCCCTTGCGTTGGAGGGCGCGCTAAAGCTTAAGGAAATCAGCTATATACACGCCGAAGCTTATGCGGCGGGTGAACTAAAGCACGGCCCTATTGCGCTGATTGACACCGATTTGCCTGTGATCGTCTTTGCCCCCCATGATGCGCTGTTTGAAAAGACAGTCTCGAACATGCAGGAAGTCATGGCACGCCAAGGCAAGGTGTTGCTGATCTCGGACGCCAAAGGGTTGGCAGAGGCGGGGGATGTGCCTTTCCGGCTGCAAATGCCGTCGGTTCCTGATTTCATTGCGCCCATTGTCTATGCCGTGCCTGCGCAACTGATCGCCTATCACACTGCGCTGCACAGGGGCACAGATGTGGACCAGCCGCGCAATCTGGCGAAATCGGTGACAGTGGAATGACAACATCTCAGGACATGATCACCACGCTGAGCGCAATGGGCGAAAGCACCAAGGCCGCCGAGATGGCGGCCTATCACAAGACGGCCCGCACCTTTTTGGGTGTGCCTGCCGCTGCGCTGGATGAGTTGGCGCGCGGCCTGCGCGCCGATCTGGACGTGGCGGAACGCTGCGCCTTGGCGCAGGAGTTGTGGCGAGGCGAGGTGCATGAGGGCGGCATTCTGGCAGCCAAACTGCTGACACAGGCGCGTATCCGGCCCGATGACGCGCCGGTTTGGGACATTATTTTCCAGTGGGCGCAGGGGTTCGACAGTTGGGCACTGGCCGATGCGGCCTCGATTGCCGGTGCGAAGCGTTTGCAGGCCGTACCTGCGCGGCTGGACGCGGTGGATGGGTGGACACAAAGCGCCAATATGTGGACCCGTCGTGCCGCTTTGGTCATGACCCTGCCATGGGCGCGTCTTCCCCACCCGAAAACTGATGATCTGGCCGTGCGCGAGCGTGTGCTGGGTTGGGCAGAAGGCTATGTGCCCGACCGCGACCGCTTCATCCAGAAAGCCATCGGATGGTGGCTGCGCGAGTTATCGCGCCGCGATCCGGACCGTGTTGTGCAGTTTCTCGAAGGGCCGGGTGCTGCCCTGACCAAAGGGGCCAAGACCGAAGCAATGCGCCTGATTGCGGCGCAGTAGCGCCTAGGCTTTCAGGACGGCCAGCGCTTCGGCCAGATCCAGTTTGCCATCATACAGCGCACGCCCGGAAATGGCACCGTCCAGCTTTGCGCCGCAATCGCGCAGCGCGATCAGGTCGTCCAGCCGCGATACCCCGCCCGAGGCGATGACAGGAATAGTCACTGCGCGTGCCAGTGCTGCCGTTGCCTCTACATTCGGTCCCTGCATCGCGCCGTCGCGGTTGATGTCGGTGTAGATAATCGCCGCGACCCCAGCATCTTCAAACTGGCGCGCCAGATCAATGACATTGACATCAGTCTCTGTCGCCCAGCCCTTGGTGGCGACACGCCCCTCACGCGCATCAATGCCCACAGCGACCTGACCGGGAAAGGCGGCCGCCGCTTCGCGCACCAGCGCGGGGTTTTCGACCGCGACCGTCCCAAGGATCACGCGCTGCAAACCGCGCTTCAGCCAGCCCTCGATCGTGGCCATGTCCCGAATGCCGCCACCCAACTGACAGGGGATCGTGACCGCGTCGAGTATCGCCTCAACTGCCTGCGCATTGACCGGAGTGCCCGCAAACGCGCCATTCAGATCGACCAGATGCAGCCATTCGGCCCCTTGCTGCGCAAATGCGAGGCCCTGTGCTGCGGGGTTGTCGTTGAACACTGTCGCCTGATCCATCTCACCTTTAAATAGGCGCACACATTGTCCATCTTTCAGGTCGATTGCGGGGTAGAGGATCATCTGCGTTACCTTTGCGCCGGGGTTGGACGCCTTCTACCGCGATGCGTGGGGCAGGAAAACCGCAATTTCTCCGCAAGGGGACGCTTTCTCGCCGGAAAGAAGGCTCAGGCCTTGCCGCCCTGTATCACACGCAACGCGGGGCGACTTGGTTCAGCGGGGCTTGGCAGGGTGGCGCTCTGGACAGGAGTGGCCAGATCAAAGCGCCGTGGCATTGGCCCGATTGCACCCTGTCGTTCCAGCACACCCATGACACGGGTGATCTTGCCTGCCGGGTCGGTCAAGGGCAGCAGGGCAAGCGTTGCTGTCATCTGCGGATGCGTCGCTTTACCTGCTGCGCGAAGCGACAGGGTCACACGCGCGCCGAGCGACACTTGTGCCAGCGCTTCGGCGAGTTGGCCGCGCATTTCATTCATGAAAAGCGCAGCAACAGGCATACCGCGCATATCGACCCCTTGCAGATCCTCGATCTGGTGCCCGCAAATGCGCATCTTGGCCATGCGCGGCGTGATCAATTCTGCAAGGAAAATATGCGGCAGTGCCGCCCCCAACGCGCTGGCATCTATGGCGCTGCGTTTCGGGATTGCCCCGTTCTCGCGCAGGCTGGCCCAATAGGTGCAAACGCGCGCGATCATTGAGGTGGCTGCAACGGCGTCCTGCGCCTCAAGTCCCTGTGTTGGCAGATGCTCACTCATTAAATTACCCTCTTTCATAGTCCGCGCAGCGCGACCGTTGCCCGACTCACCCGGTTGACCGCTTGCGCCGCAAGTTTTAGTTACCCTGAGCGCAAGCTCTCTTAACAGCACCTTAATACCTCAAATTTTGTTCTTTTGCTGCGCAAAACTGTGGTTTTGGTTAAGGGTATCTTTACTGGTTCTCAGACGGGGAAAGGGCCCTGCATGCATTCAATGACAGGCTACGCTGGCGGGGCGGTGTCAAAGGCCATTGAGGCGCAGACCGCAGAATGGGAATGGGATCTGCGCGCGGTTAATGGGCGGGGGCTGGATATCCGGTTGCGGCTGCCCGATGGTCTAGGCCGTCTTGAAAAGCCCTTGCGCGACAGGCTCTCGGCACGCGTGGCGCGTGGAACAATCACGTTAGGGCTGCGCTTGCGACTTGTGCAAGGCAAGGCTGGGGTCAGGATAGACACTGCGGCGCTGTCAGACGTGCTGGTTGCACTGGATCACATCCAATCCGCAGCGCAGGCAAACGGTGTGACACTCCAAGCGCCAAGCGCGTTGGAGGTCTTGGGCTGGCGGGGGGTGCAGGCCCAAGGCCCCGATCTGGCCACAATTTCGCCCGAAAGCCTTGATGCGCTTTTGCTTGCGGATTTCGAGCAGGTTCTGGACGCTTTCGAGACCATGCGCCAGCAGGAAGGGCAGGCGCTGGCGGCTGTTTTGTCGGCGCAACTGGACGAAGTCGCGCGGCTGACACAGGCGGCACGCAGCCTGCTTGATCTGCGCGCAACCGAGATGGCGGCGCATTTCCACAAGGCCCTTGCGCAGGTTCTGGACAAGACCCATGCCGATCCGGCCCGTGTTGAACAGGAATTGGCATTGTTGGCAGTGAAGGCTGATCTTGCGGAAGAACTGGACCGGCTGGAGGCTCACTGCGCGGCGGGCCGCGCGCTGGTGCATGCGGATGAACCCGTGGGCCGCAAACTGGATTTTCTGACACAAGAATTTAACCGCGAGGCCAACACCTTGTGTTCAAAGGCCCAGCATCTTGAGATGACGCGCATCGGGCTTGACCTCAAGGCAGTGATCGACCAGATGCGCGAACAGGTGCAAAATGTGGAGTAGATCAATGGCACGGCGCGGATTGCTGATTATCCTGTCATCCCCTTCCGGCGCAGGCAAATCGACCCTCGCGCGGCGGTTGATGCAATGGGACCCGTCGATCCGATTCTCGGTCTCGGCCACCACACGCGCGCCCCGCGCGGGCGAGGTGGATGGCCGCGAATATTACTTCGCAAGCCGCGCGGATTTCGAGGCCATGATCGCCGATGGCGAAATGCTGGAACATGCCGAAGTGTTCGGCAACCTCTATGGCTCGCCCAAGGCACCTGTTGATGCCGCGTTGCAAGACGGGCGCGACATGTTGTTCGATATTGACTGGCAAGGCGGTCAGCAGGTGCGCAACTCGACACTGGGCAAGGATGTCGTGTCCATTTTCGTGCTTCCCCCATCTATTGCCGAGCTGGAATCGCGTCTGCGGGGGCGCGGACAAGACAGCGACGATGTCATTGACGCAAGGATGCAGAAATCGCGCAACGAGATCAGCCATTGGGCCGAATATGACTATGTCCTGATCAATGATGATCTGGACAAGACCGAGGCGGCCTTGCGGGGCATTGTCGAGGCGGAAAGGTTGCGGCGCGAGCGACTGACCGGGCTGAACGATTTTGTGCGCGGCCTCAATACCGAATTTGAAAGCCATACACCGCGAAGCCACACAGAGTGATCGCTTTGCCGCGCAGGCGCGAGTCGCCTTGCGCCGCTGTTGCGTCGGATGCGCGCTTGCACTGAGATGCGCAGTGCGTCAGCCTGAAATCTCATTACGATGGAGGCGAGGGGTGCCATGTTGACCGAGAATGTGAGCGTTGAAAAGCGCGCCTTGCGCGAGCGCATGAGTGTGCAGCGCGCGCAGGCCTTTGGTGCCCCCGACGCGGAGCAGCGTATGCGTGCTGCGAATGCGCGCCTGTCGCAATGGCTTGCAGCGGGGTTCGCGAGCAAGCTTGGCGCGGTGGTCTTGTCCGGCTATATGCCCATGCGCGGAGAGATTGACCCCTTGCCTGCGATGCGCGCCCATCCCGGCCCTGTCTGTGTGCCGGTGATCGTGGCCAAGGCGCAACCGCTGGAATTTCACCGCTGGTTGCCCGACGGTGACATGGTGGAGGGGCAGTTCAAGGCGCTGATCCCGGCGGCGCGGGAGGTGTTGACGCCACAAGCCTTGATCGTGCCGATGCTGGCCTTTGACCGGGCTGGCTATAGGCTGGGATACGGGGGCGGCTTTTATGACCGGACCTTGCAACGCCTGCGCGCGAACGGGCCTGTTCTGGCAATCGGGTTTGCATTTTGCGAACAAGAGGCAGCGCTTGTGCCGCGTGACGCAACAGATCAGCGTCTGGACGCGATCATCACCCCGTCAGAAGTGATTGCCATGCGCTAGCACTTACTCGGCGCCGACAGCATGGCTGTAGGTGCGTTCCGGCTGTTGTTCATCCGGCAGGTTTGGGGAGGTGAGGGGGAATTCCTCTTCTGGCAAACCTTCTCTGGAGAGCAGCACCGCCACAGGGCGCGCAGAGGGGATATGCGAGCACACGATCATCACGACCACCATGAAAGGGACCGCAAGGAACATGCCCGCAATGCCCCAGACCGCACCCCAGAAGGCCAGCGAAATGATGATCCCGAAAGACGACAAGCGTAGCGTTTTGCCCATCAGCATCGGGTCAATCACATTGCCCAGCAAGAACTGCGTCATGCCTGCGATCACAAAGATCAGCACAGCGGTTTGCGGCTCGGCCACCTGAATATAGGCCACCAATGTCACAATTAGCGTTGCAATGATCGACCCGACCGACGGGATGAAATTCAACACGAAGGTCAACAGCCCCATAGCGGCGGCAAATTGCAGGTTGAACACGCTGAGGAGCAGGAAGATCGAGAACCCTGTCACCGATGATATCAGCGCCTTGACCAGCAGATACCGGTTCACGCGCCGGATGATCGACCCGATGATCGCACTGACCCGGCGGGCCTGTGCTTCATCGGCCATGAGTTTTTCAAGCTTGGTGCTGAACCAGATGCGCTCTGCAAACAAAAAGCCCACAAACAGGATGATAAGCACGACCTGTGACAGTATGGTTCCGGCCTGACCGGCCGCAGACCGCAGATAGCTGGAAATCTCGATGCTGCGCACGGTTTGCAATACCGATTGCTCCACATCCTCGCCCATCCATGCAAACATCTGCGCAATCGCACGCTGGGCGTCATCCGTGTAAGACAACGTTGTACTGAGCACAGTGTTGATTTGCGAAATCACCAGCCCCGCCATTATCAGCAAGCTGGACGCAATCAGGAACACCGCCGCGATAGAGGCAAACCAACTGGCAATCCGAAACCGCCCAATGCGCACGCGCGAGATCGAGTTGATGGCGTCAGATGTCAGCGAGAACAGGATAATCGCAATCGCAAGCGCGATCAGAATGAATTTCGCCTGCACCAGCAAGAAAAGCACCACCGCAAAAGCGATAATCCCCATCAGCCATGTTTGCAGGCGGAATTTCTCCGTGAAGGTCAGACGCGCGACAGCGCTGATGCTCGGGGATTGTGACTCATCAGGCATGCGTGTTGGTTCTCGTTCATAAACTCAGTTTTACCAAGTATGGGCCGCAGTGGGTGCCCGCACAAGGCTATGCGCGGTTTTTTGAATGCTTTTGGTCTAAAACTACGGCAGTTCGATGGCTTTATTGGCCTGCACGCAAGATATAGGCCGCAATCGCATCGAGTTCGCTTTTGTCCAGACGCTGAAGGCTGCGCACAACCTGTGCCATCGACCCGCCCACGACATCGAAATCGGGGGTCAGGCCGGATTCCAGATAGGCGCTGATGTCAAAAGCGGTCCAGTCAAAATCATCACCGGCAATCGGGGGGATTCTGCCGGTGCCCGAGGGGTTGGGAGCGCCAAGAAACCAGCGCCCATGATCCAGCCCGCCTAACGCATTGCGCGGGGTGTGGCATTCGGCACAATGTGACAGCGCTTCGGACAGGTAGCGCCCGCGTTCTTCCTCAGCGCTCAAACTTCCGGTCACAACCCAATCTTCGCGCAGAAACATCGCTTTCCACAGCCCCACACTGCGCCGGATGTTGAAGGGAAAGCGCAAATCATGCGGCTGAGAGGGGGTCGCGTCAGCGGGCAGGGTCATCATATAGGCATATAGATCAGCAATATCCTGCGGGTCTGCGCGGATATAGCTGCCATAGGGGAATGCAGGATAATAATGCGCGCCCTCAGGCGACACCCCGCGCATAACGGCGTTGATGAATTGCTCGGCTGACCAGTTGCCTATGCCATGATCGGGGTCGGGGCTAATGTTCGGTGCAACAAATGTGCCGAAATCAGATGCAAATTCCCGCCCGCCTGACAGGATCGTGGGATCAGCTTCGCGCTCTGGTCCGATATGGCACGATGCGCAGCCAGCAGCATGATAGACCGCTTCCCCTGCTGCGGGATCACCCGTTAAGGACGCGAGGGCCGCAGACTCCATCGGCCTAGGCGCACTGATGACCCAGAGTGCGGCACCAATGACCACACCCAAAATCGCCACGCCGATCAGCAGCTTGCGCATATCTTACCCTATGTCGGTTTTAACAGCCCCGCGCACTGGCGGCGCGCGCAGGACTTGGTGCCAGTGTCGCGTTAGCTGGCTTCGTCGCGGTAATCTTCGTGGCAGGCCTGACAGGCTTGTCCCACAGGGCCGAAACCCGCGCGCATTTCATCAAGCCCGTCGCCCGCAACTTCTTGCAGGTTTACAGCTGCATCTTGCAATGCGGTGAATTTCATAACGAAATCATCCAGATTGTCCCAGATTGCAGGGTTGGCGCGTGTTCCATCGACACTCATCGAATCTGTCCCTTCGGGCCAGAGGCGGCTTTGGTCATGGCGGGTCAGGTGAAACAGGTTGTCGGCAGCTGTCTGGGCCATGTCGGCGTCATAGTCCATGCGACCCTGCGCCATGCCACCCATCAGCCCGAAATTATGGACAAACAGTTTGAACTGACCTTGTCGTTGCTCAATCGCAGGGTTCTCATCTGCGAGCGCAGGCAGCGCCAGTGCCACGCCCAATGCGATGGTTCCCAATGTTTTTCTGAATGTCATCTGTAATACTCCCTCTGCTATTGTTGGATAAGACGTAGCGCGTTTATGGTTGATAGCATATTCACGGGCGCGTTATCGGGCTGTTAAACGAAACTGACCTTGCCGATATAGGGCAGGTTGCGGTTTCGTTGGGCATAATCGATGCCATATCCGACAACGAACTCGTCCGGGATTTCGAACCCGGTCCACGTGGCCTTGATATCGACCTCGCGCCGGGACGGTTTGTCCAGCAGGGCGCATACTTCCAACCGTGCGGGGTTGCGCGCAATCAACATCTGCAAAACATGGCTGAGGGTGAAGCCGGTATCGACGATATCTTCGACGACCAGCACATCGCGCCCCTCAATCTTGCCGCTGAGGTCTTTGAGAATACGCACCTCGCGCGAGGATTGTGTGGAATCGCCGTAACTGGACGCTTCGAGGAAATCGACCTCGACAGGAAGGTCTATCTCGCGCACCAGATCGGCTATGAAAACGAACGACCCGCGCAGCAATCCCACCACCACAAGCTTTTCCGTTCCCGCGAACGAGCGTGAGATTTCGCTTGCAAGCTCCTCAACTCGTGCCGCAATTTGTTTGGCACTGATCATCTGATCGATGACATAGGCATTCTGCGTCATAACAGCCCCTTGCTTTTTCACGCGGACTTTAGGACATGTGCGCGCGACAGGAAAGAGTGGACCATGCCAAGCCATCACGAATACAGGCACATGCCATATAGCCCAGAGCAGATCTATGATCTGGTGGCCGATGTCGCGCGCTACCCGGAGTTTCTGCCCTGGACTGCTGCTGCGCGCATCCGCTCGCGCAAGCCGATCGAGGGCGGCGAAGAGATCGAGGCCGATCTGGTGATTTCCTTTAAGGTGTTCCGCGAACGCTTTGGCAGTCGTGTGCAGCTCTATCCAGATCAGGGAAAGATCGACACGGCTTATCTGGATGGCCCGTTCAAATACATGGTGTCACATTGGCACATCAAACCTGCCGAAGCAGATGCAGGCTGTATCGTTGATTTCCATGTCGATTTCGAGTTTCGCAATCCGGTGTTGCAACGGTTGATCGGCGTCGTGTTCGATCAGGCCATGCGCCGCGTGGTCACTGCATTCGAGACGCGCGCAAAAGCGCTGTATGGCTGACATGGCGGGTCATTCGGGGCCGGTTTGCGCCACTGCTCACGACATTGCGCGCAGCATCATCGCCAGCGCGTGAGCAACTGTTGCACGGCGCACTTCGGCGCGGCCAATGGCACCGAATTCAACAGTTTCAGTTTGTGTGCCCTTGGCGCGGGCCAGTCCGAAACACACGCGGCCTTCAGGTTTGAACTCTGAACCGCCCGGCCCTGCAATGCCTGTTACTGCCACCGCAAGTCCTGCATCAGAGCGCTCAAGCGCCCCTTGCGCCATTTCTGCGGCGACTTGCTCTGATACGGCACCATGCTGATCCAGTGTCGCAGCCCGAACCCCCAGCATTTCGTATTTTGCCGCGTTGGAATAGGTCACGAACCCACGGTCAACAACATCTGACGATCCGGCAATATCTGTCAGGGCCGCCATGATCAGCCCGCCTGTGCAGCTTTCGGCAGCAGCGATCTTGATGCCTTTTTCGCGTGCCGCTTGCAGCAGGCGGGCGGCACTCATATGCCCATCATGCCATGCGCGATGACAGCGAAAACCGCCACCACCATAGCCGCCAATGCGCCAGCAATAATATCATCGAGCATCACACCCAGCGGTGTGTGCATCCGGTCTGCCAGCCCGACCGGACCGGGTTTCCAGATATCAAAGGCCCGGAATGCCAGAAACGCCACGATCCAGCCGGGCCAGAGCGCGGTGATTGATACCCCCTGAATCATCGCCCCTAGTGAGACAGGCCACAGCGCCAGCCACATGCCCGCCACTTCGTCGATCACGATTTCCGAGGGGTCCGGGTCTGACTGCCCGCGCGTTTCCTGTATCGTGACCCACCACCCGACCAGAAATACCACAGCCGTTCCCAGCGCAAGCGCCCAGAACCCGCCCATGACATGCAAAAGCCACGCGACTGGCAAGGCTGCAACAGAGCCCCATGTTCCGGGGCCGGGGCGCAACAAACCAGCGCCGAAAAAGGTCGCAACCAGCCGTGTTCCGGTCATGTTTTTCTGCATCGCATCCCCGCGTATTGGCCCAGTTTTTCAACTTGTGACCCGAGCCATAGCGGAAACTTCGTGTCGTTGAAAGGTGTGGGGCGTGCTTTGCAACCCAACTCATGTTTGGTTTGCATCCGGCCCACTGGCCCTTTGCGGGGCGTTGTCCAAGATCAGTGGTGTTGCCTGAAAATTGGGCGATACAACCTGCCATCGGCTCAATCTTGCGATCACCAGAGCCAAGATAACCCGTCCTTTCGCGTGTGCCTATGCTCGGTTCTCGCTGACCAATGTGCGCGTCTGCCCTGTGTAGACAGGCCTAAATCTGCATATGTGGCGGTACAAACCCGCAACTTTTGTGCAGCAAGCGGGGAACGCATACGAGGTCAGCAGACTTGAACTGAAAGGGCGAAGCGACTACCAACTTTAGGCATAGCAGCGCATCTTGATGAATGGGCATGGGAAAAAAGGCGAGATAGTAAATGGTAGCAATCACAAAAGCCGTGTTTCCAGTTGCAGGTTCGGGCACGCGATTCTTGCCCGCGACCAAGGCAATGCCAAAAGAGCTGTTGCCGATAATCGACAAGCCAATCGTGCAATATGCGGTCGAAGAGGCCGTGCAGGCCGGGATCACGGAGTTGATTTTTGTGACCGGGCGCAACAAACGTGCTGTCGGCGACCATTTTGACGCCAATCTTGAACTGGAAAGCCAGCTGATTGCCAAGGGCAAGACAGAATTGCGCGATATGGTGCGCAACATTGTCCCCGAAGGTGTGTCTTGCATCTTTGTGCGCCAACCAGAGCCGCTGGGTCTGGGTCATGCCGTTTTGTGTGCGGCGCCTGCGGTCGGCGATAACCCGTTTGTGGTGTTGCTGGCGGATGATCTGATGCAAGGCAGAAACCTGCCTACGCGGGCGTTGGTTGACGCGTTTGCCCGAAACCCGCGCACGCTTTTGTCTGTGTCTGAGGTGGCAGAGGAGGATGTCTCGAAATACGGGATTCTGAAAACCGGCCCTACAGCAGATGATGGGATGATCAGCGTTGAAGGGCTGGTCGAAAAACCCGATCTTGCGCATGCCCCGTCGCGCATGGCCTCTTTCGGGCGTTATGCCTTCACACCAGAGATTTTTGCCATTCTGCGCACGCTCAAACCCGGCGCTGGTGGAGAAATCCAACTGGCCGATGCCATCGACCATTTGGCCAAGGAAGGCAAGGTTTCGGCCATCCTGAACCCTGCCAAGCGGTATGATTGCGGCGACAAGTTCGGTTATCTGACAGCTATTGTTGATGTCGCGCTGGAGAACCCTGTCTATGGCGCGCAGTTCCTGTCCTTGCTGCGCGACCGACTGGCGCAGCACGACACCGCGAATGCAGCTGAGTGACACCCTTGGAGGGGGGCGGGGCGGACCCCGATGACACGCATGTACTGGTCACAGGCGGGGCGGGCTATATCGGGTCGCATGCCTGCAAGCAGCTTGCGCGCGCGGGATATGTTCCCGTGACATTCGACAACCTGTCGACGGGTTGGGCCAGTGCTGTGAAATTCGGGCCGATGGTGCAAGGCGATTTGCTGGACCGCGCAGCGCTTGATGCGGTTTTCGCGCAGTACAAGCCCGTTGCCGTCATGCATTTCGCAGCCCTCAGCCAAGTGGGCGAGGCGACGCATGATCCGGGGCGCTATTGGCGCAACAACCTGGGCGGCTCGCTAAATCTGGTCGAAGCAATGGTCGCGGCAGAGTGTCTGCACATGGTGTTTTCATCAACCTGTGCGACATATGGCGACCAGGATGGCGTGGTGCTGGATGAGGACACGCCACAGCGCCCGCTCAATGCTTATGGCGCGTCGAAACTCGCGGTTGAGGGGGTCTTGCGGGATTTTGAGGTCAGCCACGGGCTTAAATCTGTGATTTTCCGCTATTTCAACGTCGCGGGTGCCGACCCGGACGCAGAAATCGGAGAGTGGCACCAGCCAGAGACGCATTTGATTCCCGTCATGATCGAAGCTGCGGCAGGCACGCGCCCTGCGCTGACCATTCATGGCGATGATTATCCCACCCATGATGGCACCTGCATCCGCGACTATGTGCATGTGATGGACCTGATCGACGCGCATCTGCGCGGTCTGGAATGGTTGCGCGCCGGGCGGGGCAGCCATGTCTTCAATCTGGGAACGGGCACAGGGTTTTCTGTGGCCGAGGTGATCCGAAACTGCGTTGCAAGCATAGGCCGCGACGTCCCGCGAAACTTTGGGCCGCGCCGTCCCGGCGATGCGGCAGCGCTGGTGTCAGGCAGTCAGCGCGCGTCCGAGGCTTTGGGCTGGGTGGCGCAGCGCTCGACACTTGATCAGATGATCGCAGATGCGTGGCGGTGGTACAAAACGGGCGGATATTCCGGATAGCGCCGCTTTCCACCAGTCAGCACAGCAGCCGCATATCTGGATGGGGCATGCGCGGGGGTCAGTGGCGGCGTTGACACCGCCACGTCAGGTCTTTCGCCGGTTTTCGCAGATCAGATCTGCTTTTCGGGCATATGAACCTTTAGACCGTCGAGCGCATCGCTCACCTTGATCTGGCACGTCAGACGAGAGCGCGCGGGGTCGGGTTCATATGCGAAATCAAGCATGTCTTCTTCCATCGGGTCTTTTTCAGGCAGTTTCTCGACCCATTCAGGCGCGACATAGACGTGACAGGTAGAGCAGGCACATGCACCGCCACAATCGGCTTCGATGCCGGGAATACCATTGTCACGTGCCCCTTCCATGACGGTCAGCCCGGTGGCAACCTCGACGATATGTTCTTTTCCGTTGAATTCGACATAGGTGATCTTGGCCATGAAACCCTCTTTCTAACGCATGTGCACTGCGCAGATAAGCCAGCTTCAGCAGTTTGACCAGTCGAATTTCGGCCATGATGCTCGGCTGTATTGTCACAGTTCAGACCCTTTTCAGCCTGAATCAACTGGCATTGTTTTCAAAATGCACTGTATGCTTCACCCTTGAGGGCCTGATATGTCACAGATAGAATCATACTCACCCCGGAAAATTGCCGCGATGGCGGCGTTTACCGTCTCACTGGCAGGGCCTGTTATGGCCGAGTCGGTCATGGCTACTCAGGCAAATGTCCAGTTCGCAAATATCTCTTTGTCGACACCTGCAAGCCGGGAATGCTGGGCGCGCTATGTGTCAGGCACGGGGCGGACGAATGACAACATAATTGAGGAAGTCGCGTTTCGGGTGCCTTGCCCGGAGCAGATGACCCAAGGGTTCATGCATTCGCTGCAACGCAGTCTGGCCGCGCGCGGTTTTTTCTCGGGGCATGTGTCTGGCCGGCCAGATCCGGAAACACGCGCAGCCGTTCAAGCGTTTCAGCGCGCCAACGGGTTCAACAGCCCGATCCTGACATTGAAGACAGCGCAACATCTGGGCCTTGTACCAATAGAGCGGCACTGACGCAGCTTTGTTCTAACTTGAAATGGAAAAACGCGCGCCCAACGAGCGCGCGTTTCAAGTTTGAGCGGTGGAAGCACTCAGTCTTCCAGATTCAGCGCGACAAACCGTGGATCACCGTCACGACGCAGCAAAACCAGCAGTGACCGGCGACCTGCATCACGCGCATCCTGAGCACGTGTTTCCAGATCTTCGACCGTCAGCAAGGGCTGCTGATTGGCTTCTGTGATCAGATCGCCCACCCGAATGCCCTTTTCTGCGGCATCGCTCGCCTCATCGACTTCGCGCACCACAAGCCCGTTGGCTGTGGCAGGCAAACCCAATTCGTCGCGCAGGGCGTCATCAAGGGGCTGCAAGGTCATTCCCAACAGGCTCGACGGTTCTGGGGCAGAGGGGGTCGATGGTGCGCTTTCGCGTGCAGCAGCTTCGAACAGTTCGCGCTGTCCCAGTGTGACACTCAGGGTGACTTCCTCGCCGCTCCGAAAGACGATCACGTCAACATCGCGCCCGACGCCCGCGTCACCGACACGGCGTACCAAACTGCGCGTGTCGCTTACATCGCCATCATCAAAGCGGATAATGACATCGCCAGCCAACATGCCTGCATCTTCTGACGGGCCTTCCATGACGTCTGTGACCATTGCGCCACGTGGTGCGTCAAGGCCAATGGCCTCGGCCATTTCTTCGGTCAGGTCCTGAATGCGCACACCCAGCCAACCGCGCCGTGTTGCGCCGAATTCCTGCAACTGGTCCACGACATTCACCGCAACATTCGATGACATGGCAAACCCGATCCCGATAGAGCCGCCAGTGGGCGACAGGATCGCGGTGTTCACGCCGATGACTTCGCCGTCCATGCTGAACAGCGGCCCGCCGGAATTGCCACGGTTGATGGCGGCATCGGTCTGGATGTAATCATCGTAATTGCCTTGCAGGGCACGTCCGCGCGCAGAAATAATCCCGGCACTGACCGAGAAACCCTGACCCAGCGGGTTGCCAACTGCGATGACCCAATCGCCCACGCGCGCCGCTTCGGCGTCGCCCCACGGGACGAAGGGCAGCGGGGTGTCATGATCGACTTTTAGCAAGGCAATATCTGTGGCCGGATCGGTGCCCACAAGTTCGGCGTCCAGTTCAAGGCCCGAGAAAAACTCGATCCGTATTTCGTCGGCACCATCAATCACATGGTTATTCGTGACGATATACCCGTCTTCCGAGATCACAAAACCCGAGCCAAGCGCCTGATTGCGGCGGGGGCGGTTTGGCTGGCCTTCGGGGGCATCGAAAAAGTCACGAAAGAAATCCTCGAAAGGCGAGCCTTCGGGCAAGCGCGGCGCGTCATCAAGTCGGGATGCGACAGAGGTCGTCGTGGTGATGTTCACAACCGCCGGGCTGACCCGCTCTGCCAGATCGGCAAAGCTCTCGGGGCGATTTGATTGCGCATTTGCGCTTGTGACATGTGCCAGAGTGACGACCAGTGCCAGCGCCAGTGCCAGCATGTGCATCATGCTCGGCCGCTCTGGTCGCATGGAAATGGCATGAGATATCATGGAACTCTCCTGTAATTTTCGTCGGTGCGGCCAGCGATATAGCTCAACCTGCTTGATGGGTAATGTATGGCTTATATTGTGAAACGCAATTTGCGTTTCAATCTTTCAACCAGACGTGAAAAGCTGTCAGGCGTTTGGAATGGTGCGTTCAACTGGCGGCTATCAGTCCTGATACCACCACCAGCACGGCCCCCAGCACCAATGCGACAAGCCCGATCATGCGCCGCGCTTCAATCGGCATGGTCGCCAGCAGTCGCAAGATGTCTTCAATGCGACGAGGGGCCAGTACAAAGACCAGCCCCTCGAAGACCAGCACCAGCCCAATGGCCAGAACCAGTGTGTGCAATGTCATGCGCCTAAGCCTTAGTTGCCGATGATGGCTTCAAGCTCGCGCACCGCATCGGGTTCGTCAGGGTCCGACTCGGGGGCGCGCTGCATCAGCATGTCCGGGTCATCTTCAAGCGCGTCTGCCGCATCGCGTGCCGCTTGCAGCACGTTTTCGCTGGCCCCATCCGAGCGCAGGAAGGTGAAGAATTCACTATCCGGGCGCAGCACCATGGACGCGTTATCTCCGCGCAACGCGTTCTCATAGCTCTGCATAGAACGGGAGAATGCGAAAAATTCAGGGTCCAGATTATAGGCATCTGCATACACACGGTTCCGCTCTGCGTCGGCTTCACCGCGAATGATCTCGGCTTCGCGCCGTGATGCAGAGACCAGTTCGATCACTGTACGATCTGCAAGCGCGCGGACACGCTGCGCGGCCTCGTTCCCGCGAGCGCGCTCATCAGCCGCTTCGCGTTCACGCTCTGCGCGCATCCGGGCAAAGGTTGCCTCAAGGTTTTCTTGCGGCAGGTCGGTGCGGGTCAGGCGAACGTCGATAACTTCGATCCCCAGTGTTTCCGATTCACGACGTGCCAGATCACGAATGCGGTTCATCAGCCCGGTGCGGTCCTCGGACAGCACCGCGGTTGAGGGAACTGCACCCAGAACCTCACGAATGGCAGCGTTCATGATGCGGTCCATGCGCCCTTGGGCTGCGCGGACACCGTCCACACCCACCGCTTCGCGGAACCGGCGCACATCCGTCAGGCGCCAGCGCAGGAATGCGTCGACCACAAGGCGGCGGTCATCCAGTGGGGTGACTTCCAATGGCTGCGTTTGCAGGCCCAGAATACGCGCGTCATAGCGCACTACTTCCTGAATGAAGGGGATCTTGAACCCAAGACCCGGCTCGGTGATTTCCTGTTTCACCTGACCGAATTGCAGAACAAGCACGTTTTCGCGTTCATCGACAATAAATAGTGCCGAAAATGCCGTGACGATTGCCACAACTGCAACAGGCAGCAAAATTCCTGCTTTTTTCATCAGTTGGCACTCCTTGTGCGGCTCAGGGAGTCGAGCGGCAAGTATGGCAGGACGCCAGAGCCACCAGCTTCAGAACCGGTTACATTGTCGAGGATTGTCAGGCTCATATCACCCAACACGCGTTCCATCGTTTCCAGATACATGCGTTTGCGTGTCACTTCGGGTGCATTCACATATTCTGAATAGACAGAGACGAAGCGTGCCGCTTCACCTTGTGCGTTGTTCACCACTTCTGCGCGGTAAGCTTCGGCTTCTTCCTGAAGCTGCGCTGCCTGACCACGGGCCTGAGCAAGGACGCGGTTTGCATAGGCATCGGCTTCACGCTCCAGACGGTCACGTTCCTGACGCGCGGTCTGCACGTCGCGGAATGCGTTGATAACACCCTCTGGCGGGTCAGCTTTGTCGAAGTTGACACGAATGACGGCGATACCGGATTCGTAGCTGTCGAGCAGTCCTTGAACCGCCGAACGCAGATCAGCCGCGATCGAACCGCGGTCACGGTTCAGAATGGGTGACAGTTCCGAGCGCGCAATAATATCACGCATCGCAGATTCTGATGCGGCGCGCACGGTTTCGCGCGGGTCGGCCAGATTAAACAGGAAGCGTGCAGGATCAGTTACGTTCCACACCACCTGAAACTCGATATCCACGACAGCTTCGTCGCGGGTCAGCATCAGGCCGGTATCCAGCGCGCTCCGCCCGGTACCGACTTCGGTCACACGCTCGGTCGTGACCTGCACGATTTCATGCGACACAACAGGCCACGGGGCAAAGTTCAGACCGGGCTGGCCCGCTTTGTAATATTGCCCAAACAGCAATTCCACCGACCGCTCTTCCGGGCGCACTGTATAGAAAGAGGCAAAAGTCCACATCACCACCAGTGCTGCCAGACCAATCAGAACGCCACGCTTCGAGAAGCCGGGGCCGCCAAGACCTTTGCCGCCTTTGCCACCACCACCACCGCCGCCCATAAGGACGCGCAGTTGTTCTTGGCCTTTTTTTACGATCTCATCAATTTCGGGCATGGGGGGCTGGCCATCGCCACCGCGACCACCGCCGCCGCTACCGCGATTTCCACCGCCGCGATTGCCGCCGCCTCCCCAAGGTCCACCGTTGTTCCCAGACATCCGGACTCCATTCATTATTTTGGTTTCATGTTTCGTCAGAAGGTGGGCTGAAACCCGCCTAATTCAACCCTCATTCGGTGTGGCTGCGCGTCGCAGTCCGCATTGTGACCAGTTCCTCAGCCATGGTCGGGTGCACGGCGAGCGTTTGGTCAAAATCAGCCTTTGTTGCGTGCATGGCAATTGCCACCCCTGCAAGCTGAATCATCTCGCCCGCGTTATCCGCCACAATGTGGCATCCTAGCACCTTGTCAGTTTTGCGGCAAACAATCAGCTTCATCATCGCGCGATTGTCACGTCCCGCGAACAGGCTTTGCATGGGCCGGAAGGCCGCGCAATAGACATCGACCGGACCCTGCGCGCGCGCTTCTTCTTCGGTCAGCCCGACAGTGCCATATTCGGGTTGCGTGAAAATAGCGGTCGGAATCAAGCCGTGATCGAAGAATTTGGGTGTGCCCCCGAAGACCGTGTCGGCAAAGGCATGGCCCTCGCGGATCGCCACAGGCGTCAGGTTCGCGCGGTCGGTGACGTCGCCCACCGCATAGATCGACGGGACAGCCGTCTGGCTGTAGCGGTCCACCGGAATCGCGCCATTGCCCTTCAACTCCAACCCAAGTGCGCTTAGCCCCAGCCCGTCGCTGTTCGGTCTGCGGCCCGTAGCAAACATGACCGCGTCATATGTGCCATCATGACCTGTCGTTGCCTTGACCCAAGTCTGGCCGTCGCGCCCTTCCATTTCCAGCACGTCTGTGCCCAGCTGCAAATCGACGCCATTGGCCAGCATTTCATTGGCGATATGGCCGCGCGCTTCCTCGTCGAAGCCGCGCAAGATTTGCGCCCCGCGGTAGAATTGCGTTGTCTTGACGCCCAGCCCGTTGAAGATGCAGGCAAACTCGCTCGCAATATATCCGCCGCCCACGATCAGCAGTGATTTTGGCAGGCGGTCCATCAAGAACACCTCGTTAGAGGTCATGGCCCCAAACCCTTGCCATTTTTCCGGCACGACAGGACGCCCGCCTGTGGCGATCAGGATATGTTTGGCTGTTACTTCGCGGCCATCTGCCAGTCGCACCTCATGCGGGCCTGCCAGCGTGGCGCGGCACCCGAACACCTCGACCCCTGCGCGGTCTAGATTGCCGCGATAGGCCGCTTCAAGACGGTCAAGTTCCGCGTCGAGCTTGGTGCGGAACGCTGTCCAGTCAAAGCCGCCAATCTGCGCGTCCCATCCGTAAGCCTGCGCATCGGCAACAGCGCGGGGAAAGCCGGACGCAAAGACCATCAGTTTCTTGGGCACGCAGCCACGAATAACGCAGGTGCCGCCCATGCGGTATTCTTCCGCCAGCGCAACCTTGGCCCCGTATTCAGATGACGCAATGCGCGCGGCACGCACCCCGCCAGAGCCGCCGCCAATCACAAACAGGTCGTAGTCAAAGCTCATTAGTGCCCCTTAAAGGTCTGAAAAAATATTGCGCTCGTCCTCGATATTGATCTGGCGCAGGCTTGTCTCGGGGGTGCCACTGCTGAGGTCGCGCAGCTCGCAGGTGCCATCAGAATGGCCAATCACGACCTGATCCGCGATATCGACAAACAACCCGTTTTCGACCACGCCCGGCACCTGATTAAGCACTAGCGCCAATTGCCGCGCATTGCCGATCCGGCCCAGATCAAGGTCGAGAATGTAATTGCCTTCGTCCGTTACGAAGGGCTTGTCGCCGTTCACGCGCAGGGCGGATTGCTGACCCATCACATCCATTGAGGCCAGAACCTCCTCGACCAGCGCTTTGGTTGCGCGCCATCCAAAAGGGATCACCTCAACCGGCAGAGGGAAAGCGCCGAGCGTTTTCACTTCCTTCGCGGCATCTGTAATCACGATCATCTGGTCCGAGGCCGTGGCTACGATTTTCTCTTGCAAAAGTGCGCCGCCACCGCCCTTGATCAGGGTCAACTCGGCGTCAAACTCATCTGCGCCATCAATCGTCAGGTCCAGCCAGCGCGCCTCGTCCAGCGAAACCACGTTGATGCCAACCTCGCGCGCAAGTTGCGCTGTGCGGGTCGAAGTGGGCACAGCGATGATGCGCAGCCCCTCTTGCTTGATCCGTGTCCCGAGGCGGCGCACCATCCACGCCGCAGTCGAGCCCGTTCCAAGCCCCACGCGCATACCGTCCTGAACGAAATCGGCAGCACAATGGGCGGCAGTGTATTTGGCGCGGTCAATTGGCGTAAGCTGGTCAGTCATCGCGGGCCCTCTTTCTCGGTCGCGCGCTTTATAGGCGTTTTGCGGGGCAGGATTAAAGCAGAATCGGACTGACGGCGGTCAGATCGCTTCGATATCGGCTCAGCGCTGGATCGACTGAAGATACGCATCCAGTGCGACGATCTGTTCTGGCAATTGCCGTGACAGTCCCTGATCCGTCTGCACTCTGGTCAGACGTCCGGTCAGCAGGTCGCCGAAATTCGGCATTTCCGCATCGGCATAGATCACGGCACCGCGTGCATAACCGTCCAGTTTGTCCAGCACCATGCGCTGCGGATAGGTGCCGCCAGCACGCGCTGTCAGGCCGGTAAGGTCGGGCATTTGCGCCCCGCCCCGCCCATCGTCCCCGTGACAGGCCACGCAATTTTGCGCATAAATGCTGCGTCCGGCTTGCGGGCTGGTCCAAGGTGAACAGGCCGCGCCAGAAAGCGCGACAACTGCAAGCCCGATTATATTTCGTCCGATCAAATTCATGCAGGAAAGAATGCCGTATTTCCACGGTGCTGCCAAGAGCCTGTGACAGGAACTGGTCTGCTTTGGCGCATTCCATGTCGCAGGGCGCTATGGTCTTGGCCCGTTTTGCGGTTAGACAGGGTCAATAACGCGAGACAAAGGGGTGCGCATGTTTTTATCAGTATTCGAGATGTTCAAGGTCGGGATCGGGCCATCGTCGTCACATACGATGGGGCCGATGGTCGCGGCTGCGCGGTTTCTGGAGCATCTGCGCGGGTTGTCCTTTTCGGTGGCGGGGCTGCGGGCGTCGCTGCATGGCTCGCTTGCCTTTACCGGGGTGGGCCATGCGACGGACCGCGCTGTCATTCTTGGGCTGGCGGGGTTCACCCCCGATGGCTATGACGCCGCGCGCGCCGAAGAGGTGCTGGCGCAGATCAACGCTAAGGGTGTGATCGACGCGGCAGGGCTTGGCACATTGGTCTTTGCCCCCAAGTCTGACCTGATCTTTGATTATGACACGCCGCTTGCAGGTCACGCGAATGGCCTGCGCCTGATGGCGACTGATGCGCAGGGCGATATCATCGCGCAGGAGACTTATTATTCCATCGGTGGCGGCTTTGTCGTGACCGAAGCCGAACTAAGCGCGCCGCCACGCAAATCGGATATTGATTATCCCTATCCATTCGAGACAGCGGCACAGATGTTGGCGATGGCGCGTGACAGCGGCAAGTCGATTGCCGCGATGAAACGCGCCAATGAACTTGTGACCCACAGCCCGAATGCGCTCGATCAGGGTATGCGCCGCATCTGGCAGGTGATGAATGATTGCATCGATCGGGGAATGCGCACGGATGGCATTTTGCCCGGCGGGCTACAGGTGCGCAGGCGGGCCAGCGCTATCCTTGCTGCACTAGAGGCAGAACGCGGTCTGAACATGAACGCGCCACACACGATCAATGACTGGATCAGTGTCTATGCCATGGCCGTGAACGAGGAAAACGCCGCGGGCGGGCAGGTGGTGACGGCACCCACCAACGGGGCTGCGGGTGTGGTGCCTGCAACCATTCGCTATTGGCTGGACCATGTCCCCGGCGCCTCGCCGGCGCGTGTGGGCGAGTTTCTACTGACAGCGGCGGCCATTGGCGGGCTGGTCAAGCACAACGCCTCGATCTCGGGGGCGGAATGCGGCTGTCAGGCCGAGGTGGGTTCAGCGGCGGCGATGGCGGCGGCAGGGTTTGCCGCCGTTCTGGGCGGCACGCCCGAGCAAGTTGAAAACGCCGCCGAAATCGCGTTGGAGCACCATCTGGGCATGACCTGCGACCCCGTTAAAGGTTTGGTGCAGGTGCCCTGTATCGAGCGCAACGGGCTGGGCGCGATCAAGGCAGTGTCTGCTGCCAGCCTTGCGCTGCGGGGCGACGGCACTCATTTCATGCCGCTGGACAATTGCATCGAGGCGATGCGTCAGACAGGCGCAGACATGTCCGAGAAGTACAAGGAAACCGCGCTGGGCGGTCTGGCGGTCAATGTACCAAATTGCTGAGAAAGCTTATCGTGTGATTTGAGGCAGATCATGGTTTTTGCGCCGACCTGCCGCCATATTGGGGTGACCCATGCATGGATCAGCGGAGGCACAGATGGACGTGTTTGAGGTCGAAGTCACATGTCCCGACAAGGACAGCGCCCGCGCTATCGCAAGCGCGTGTCTGCGGGGCAGGTTGGTGGCGTGCGCCAATCTTTTGTCAAAGGTCGAAAGCCTGTTTTGCTGGCAGGGCCAGATCGATTCCGAGAGCGAAGTGTTGCTGCGAATGAAAACACCTGCGCGTAATTTTGACGCCGTCTGTGCAGCGATTCACGCCCATCACCCGTTTGAATTGCCCGCAATCATCGCATTGCCTGTGCAGGCGATGGGGCCGGGCGTGGCTGACTGGATCGCGCAGGAAACTCAGCTGGCGAAAATCTGCGACTGATCGCTATAGCCCTTGACCTCGATCGGGTTGCCGGACGGGTCGCGGAAAAACATGGTCCATTGCTCGCCCGGTTGCCCTTCAAAGCGCAGCGAGGGTGGGATGACAAATTCGACACCCGCATCCTGCAACCGTTTGGCCAGCGCTGAAAAGCGCTCTGCGTCCAGCACCAGCCCGAAATGCGGCATGGGCACCATGTGATCGCCCACTTTACCTGTCGGCGCATTGGCAAAAGGCTCGCCCCGATGCAGGCTGATCTGATGGCCGAAGAAATCGAAATCCACCCATGTGTCGGTGCTGCGCCCCTCCGTGCATCCCAGCACATCGCCATAAAAAGCGCGCGCCATGTCCAGATCGTGGACATGATAGGCGAAATGAAACGGCATCAACATAGGCGTCTCCATCAGGTATGCGGGCGCTGCTTTCCTCACACGGGAGAGGGGGTGACTGCAAGCCAGAGTTGCCGTGCGTCGCGTCACTCCGGGCGGGGGGCGGCTGCGCGGCGCAAACGGTCGTTGATCGCCGCGCCCAGTCCTTGTTCTGGCACAGGCGCGACAGCAATGGGGCGGCCAAGGGAATCGGCGTCATGCAAAACGGCAAACAGGCGTGCGGCGGCCTCGGTCAAATCCCCTGTCGCTGACAGCGTTAGCGGGGCGCTTTCGCAATCGGGGCCAAACCCGATCCAGATTTCGTCATCCATGGGGGCCGAGATGTTCAGCCGAACCTGTGCGCGCGGCGCATAATGCGAGGCAAGCTGTCCCGGCGCAGTGATGTTCTGCGGCGCAGGACGGGCAGGGGAGAGGGTGCAAACCTGCGCAATGTCCTCGCGGCTGATACCGCCTTCGCGCAACAGCACCGGCTGCCCTGCGTCAAAGCCGATGATCGTCGATTCCACCCCCACAGCGCATGTCCCGCCATCCAGCACCGCCGCGATGCGCCCTGCCAGCCCCGATAAAACATGCGCGGGCGTTGTCGGGCTGATTCGACCCGAAGGGTTGGCGGAGGGTGCGGCGACTGGGCCGCCAAATTCTGACAAAAGCGCCTGTGCTACAGGATGCGCCGGAATGCGCAGCGCCACAGTCTGCAGGCCTGCGGTGACAGCAGGGGCCAGCCCATGCCCTGCGCGCAACGGGGCAACCAGCGTCAATGCGCCCGGCCAGAATGCCTGCGCCAGCAGTCTGGCCGTGTCAGGCAGCAGGGCCAAGTGTTCTGCGGCGGCAAGGGACGCGAGATGCACAATCAGCGGGTTAAATGATGGCCGGCCCTTGGCGGCGAAAATGGCAGCAACTGCACCCGGGTTGCGCGCATCGCCCGCCAAACCATAGACGGTTTCGGTTGGCATTGCGACCAGCTTGCCCGCCGCCAGCAAGCGTGCGGCACGCGCAATTCCATCGGGCTGCGCCCCAAGGATCTCTGTCTTCTGAACCGCTTCTTTCATTTTCGTGACGCCGCGTTTAGGTTTGGGTTTGTGTCTGTGCGCGCTAAGACATGCGCAACGCGCTGTCATATGCGCTTGATCTGCGTTTGCCAAGACAGGCCGACCCTTTGCCCAAAGGAGCCACCAATGCCCTACCGCGCCCCGCTTCGCGATTTTACCTTTCTACTGGATCACGTCGTTGCCTTCGATCAGGTGCGCCAGACAGACCGATTCAGCGAAGCAACACCCGAGACAACCAAGGCAATTCTGACCGAAGCGGGTAAATTGTGCGAAGAAGTGCTTGCGCCCTTGCAGCGCGTGGGTGACCAACATCCGGCGCGGCTGGAAAACGGCGTGGTGCGCACCAGCCCCGGCTTTGCCGCCGCCTTTGCGGCTATCGCAGAGGGGGGCTGGCTGGGTATGACGGCTGATCCCGAGTATGGTGGGCTTGGACTGCCGCAGACGCTTGCGACCGCGGTCAATGACATGATGTCCGCCGCTTGCCTGTCCTTGCAGCTTGCACCGTTGATGACACAAGGCCAGATCGAGGCCTTGGAACACCATGCCGATGATACGCTGAAGGCGCGGTTCCTGCCCAAGCTTAATTCCGGGGAATGGTGCGGGACGATGAACCTGACCGAACCACAGGCGGGCAGCGATGTCGGCGCGCTGCGCACCAAGGCGGAGCCGAATGCCGATGGCAGCTATGCGATTTCGGGCCAGAAGATTTACATCAGTTGGGGCGACAACGACTTCACCGACAATGTCTGCCATCTGGTTCTCGCGCGCCTGCCCGACGGCGCACCGGGAACGCGCGGGATCAGCCTGTTCATGGTGCCAAAATTCATTCCCGATTCAGACGGCAATTCCGGCGCGCGCAATGGGCTACGCGTGGTCAGTCTGGAACACAAGCTGGGCCTGCACGGCTCGCCCACGGCGGTGATGGAATATGACCGCGCCACCGGCTGGCTGGTGGGTGCGCCGCATCAGGGCATGGCGGCCATGTTCACGATGATGAACAATGCCCGCGTCGGTGTCGGGGTGCAGGGCATCGGGGTTGCCGAAGGGGCCTATCAGCATGCACTGGGCTTTGCGCGCGATCGCAAGCAAGGCAAGACGCCCGTAACCGGGTCGGGTGCAATCGTCGAGCATGCAGATGTGCGGCGCGCATTATCCGTGATGAAAGCCGAGATATTCGCCATGCGCGCCATTGCGTTGGCCAATAGTGTTGCGATTGATATGGCACGCGCCACAGGTTCGGATGAGTGGACCGCCCGCGCTGCGCTACTGACCCCGATCACCAAGGCACATGGCACCGATATCGGGTGCGAAGTGGCAAGCGCAGGGATGCAGGTGCATGGCGGTATGGGCTTCATCGAGGAGACGGGCGCCGCGCAATACCTGCGCGATGTGCGCGTGACAACAATCTATGAGGGGACAAACGGCATTCAGGCGATGGACCTTGTCGGGCGCAAGATGATGGACAGCGGCGAGGCAGCCTTTCGGATGCTGCAAGATGTCGAGGATTGCGCCGAATCCGCGCGTGCCCTGTTGCCCGATCTGGCCGAGAATGTCTGGCAGGCGGCCGAAAGCCTGCGCGAGGCGACGGAATGGCTGGTCGCTCAGAACATGCAGGACCGCTTTGCCGGGGCCACGGCCTATCTGCGCGCTTTTGCCCGCGTCTTGGGCGCACATTACCACCTGAAAGCTGCAATGGCCGAAGATGGACCGCGCCGCGCTTTGGCACGCATCTTTATCACGCGCGTCTTGCCGGAGCATATCGGGCTGCTGGCACAGGCCCGCGCCGGTGCAAGCGCGCTTTATGCGCTGAGCGACGAAGATCTGGCCGCATGATGGACGGCACCGAAGTTACCGGTTTGGGCTATCCGTTCGAGCAAGCCCCGGACGAGGGATGCACCACAGAAATTGCGCCCGGTGTGTTATGGGCGCGCCTGCCACTGCCGATGGCGCTGGATCATGTGAATGTTTATGCGCTGGATGATGGTGATGGCTGGACAATTTTCGATACCGGTTTTGACACGTCACGCACGCGAGGCATCTGGACAAAGTTGTTGGCCGGTCCCTTGCGCGGCAAGCGTGTCCGGCGGGTGATTGCCAGTCACCACCATCCCGATCATATCGGGTTGGCGGGCTGGTTTCAGGCCGATGGTGCCGAATTATGGGCCAGCCGCACCGCGTGGTTGTTCGCGCGTATGCTGGTGCTGGATGAACAGGACCGCCCCGCGCCTGAAACGGCGGCGTTCTGGCGCAAGGCCGGTATGGACCCTGAGGTTCTGGAGCGCCGCATGTCTGAGCGCCCCTTCAATTTCTGCGATGTCGTTGCCCCGATGCCGCTTGGGTTTCATCAGTTGCGCGCCGGGGGCGTGTTCCATGCCGCAGGTCGTGACTGGGACATCCGGCTGGGGCAGGGCCATGCGCCCGATCAGGTGACTTTATGGAGCCGCGATTGCAATCTGGTGTTGGGGGCAGATCAACTTCTGCCCTCGATCTCGCCCAATCTTGGGGTCTACGCGACCGAGCCAGAGGCCGACCCGGTTGCTGACTGGCTGCAAAGCTGTGCCGCATTCCAGCATGTCGCACGCGCGGATCAACTGGTGCTGCCGGGCCATAAGCTGCCCTTTACCGGACTGCCGTTGCGTCTGCGCCAGAAGATCGAAAATCACCACGGGGCATTGCGCCGCCTGCGTGCCCATCTGACGACGCCGCGCCGGGCGTCTGAATGCTTTGCGCCCCTGTTCAAGCGCCAGATCACTGACGGGGTATATGGCCTTGCATTGGTCGAGGCGGTGGCCCATCTAAATCATCTGGTTGCAACAGATCAGGCGCTGCGCAGCACAGACGCTGACGGGGTCTGGATGTGGCAGGCCAAAAGCTAGATGCATGGCTGCCTCAAAGGGGGTGACAGGCGCGCATTGATCGGCTATCGGAAAGTTAAAAGGTGAATCTGCAGGGGGCCAATATGGCAGAGCAAAAGCACGAACATGGCAAGATGGATATTTCGGAACATGAGAAGACCTTTAACGGCTTCGTCCGTTGGTCTGTCTGGGGGGCAGCGATCAGCATTGGTGTTCTGATCTTTCTTGCTCTTGCAAATTCCTGACCCCGCGCAGGCAGGCAAGCAAGGTTAAAACATGACAGTTTCAAGCAGCGTCCGGGATCTGCGCGGGTCAGTCACGGCTATTGTTCTTCTGTGCGCGCTGTTTCTGCTGTCGGCTTGCGGCCAGCAGATATGGGCCTCTGACGCTGAGGTACAAGCAGCACGTCATCACCATGGCGGCGCGCCCGAATTGACCCTTGTCACGATCATGAATTACGCGTCCAAGCGGGGCGATCACACGGCGCTGTTCATCAATGGATCAGAGCGTGTGATTTTTGATCCGGCAGGAAGCTGGACCCTGGCCACGATCCCGGAACGCAATGATGTGCATTTCGGCATGACCTATGCCGCGGGCGCTTCGTTCTATGCAAGCCATGTGCGCCCCTCACATTACGCGGTGGTGCAACGACTTGTCGTCTCGCCCGAAGTGGCAGAGCAGGCAATGGCCTTGGCGCTCCAAGCAGGCCCTGTGCCGCCAGCGCGCTGCGCGTCGGCAACATCCGCACTCTTGCGCAAGCTTCCGGGTTTTGGTGGCATAAGGTCGACAATCTTTCCGCAGGCATTGATGAGCAGTTTCGCACAATTGCCCGGCGCGCAAACCTATGAGTTGCACCATGATGCGCCGGAGTATCAGGCCGATCTGTTGCGGGTGCAGCAACCGCTGTGACTTTCTTATGACGGATTTCATCTATGCACCGCCCGATGCGACGCCTGTTATCCTTCATGAAGACCATGAACTGATTTTCGTAGACAAGCCTGCGGGGCTTTTGTCCGTACCGGGCAAGGGCGCGCATATGGCCGACTGCCTGATCGCGCGTCTGCGCGGGGCGTTCCCCGAAATCCTCCTGGTGCACAGGCTTGATCTGGACACCTCTGGGGTTATGGTCTTTGCCCGCACGCCGCATGCGCAGCGCCATCTGGGATTGCAGTTCGAGAAGCGCCAGACCCGCAAGACCTATATCGCGCGTGTCGCGGGGCAGGTTCAAGCGCGCTCGGGGCATGTGGACCTGCCCTTGACGGTGGATTGGCCGAACCGCCCGCGCCAGATGGTGTGCCACGACACAGGGCGCAGCGCGCAAACCGACTGGGCGCTGATGCGTCATGAAGACACCGGGTCACGGTTGCGGCTGATGCCTGTCACCGGGCGCAGCCACCAGTTGCGGGTTCACATGCTGGCAATCGGCCATCCGATTTTGGGTGATCCGCTATATGCCAGCGGCGCGGCGCGCGCATATCCGCGCCTGATGTTGCATGCCAAGGAATTGCGCCTGCGCCACCCCGACGGTGGGCGCGGCGTGACCATTTCTGCGCCAGTTCCGTTCTAAGACGGTAAGCAAGGGGGCTGCCGCCCCCTCTTGCGCCAAGGCGCAATTCACCCCCGCGAGTATTTGACGCAAGAAAATGATTGATAGGTAATACCTATCGAATAACGGATTTCTGATATTGATAAAGAGTTGATCCTTTGGCAGCACAGATAAAAGCTAGCAAAGGGTCAGCGAGATGGCATTGGATCAGGCGGGTGGTAAAGGAGTCTGGAAATCGGGCCGGGGCAAGGGGCGGCATACGCCCAAGGGCCGGCAATACGAGGATCAGGCGCTGGCAGAGGTACAGGCCTTGCTGGGCGCGCATCTCCGCAGGCGCGATCTGCTGATCGAGTTTCTGCATCTGTTGCAGGATGAATATGGCCATCTGTCGGCGCGCCATCTGCGCGCGCTGGCCCATGAGATGCGCCTGTCCATGGCTGAAATCTGGGAAGTTGCCAGTTTCTATGCGCATTTTGATCTGGTCAAAGAAGGCGAGGTGCCGCCGCCCGCGCTGACGGTTCGGGTGTGCGACTCGCTGTCTTGTGAATTGGCCGGGTCAGAGGCTTTGTTCGAAGCCCTAGAGGCGGGCATGGACCCGTCGCAGGTGCGCGTCGTCCGCGCGCCGTGCATGGGGCGGTGCGACACGGCGCCGGTGCTGGAGCTGGGGCATCACCATATTGATCACGCGACGCCTGACAAAGTGCGCGCGGCGATTGAGGCGGGTGAGACGCATGCGGATGTTCCGGCCTATCAGGACTTGGCAGCTTATCAGGCAGAGGGCGGCTATGCTGTGCTCTCGGATCTGCGGGCGTCGGGCGATTGGGAAGCGGTACAGGAGATGGTGCTTTCCTCTGGCCTGCGCGGGCTTGGTGGGGCCGGTTTTCCGTCTGGCAAGAAATGGGGGTTCGTGCGGGCCAATGCCGGGCCGCGCTATTTGGCGGTGAATGGCGATGAGGGCGAGCCGGGCACCTTCAAGGACCGCTATTATCTGGAGCGCACGCCCCACCTGATGCTGGAGGGGATGCTGATTTCCGCATGGGCTGTGGAGGCGGAGCGCTGTTATATCTATATGCGCGACGAATATCCTGCCGTGCTTGAGATACTCCGCCGCGAGATTGCAGCACTGGAGGGGGCAGGGTTGGTTGCGCCGGGCTATATCGAGCTGCGCCGCGGTGCTGGCGCTTATATCTGCGGCGAAGAATCCGCGATGATTGAATCGATTGAGGGCAAGCGCGGGCTGCCGCGCCATCGCCCGCCCTATGTGGCGCAGGTGGGTTTGTTTGACCGACCCACTTTGGTGCATAATGTCGAGACGTTGCATTGGGTGGCGCGGGTGTGCCGCGAAGGGCCGGAAATTCTGAGCGCGGTCGAGAAGAATGGCCGCGCAGGGCTGCGCAGCTATTCGGTTTCCGGGCGCGTGGCGGCACCGGGTGTTTATCTGCTGCCCGCAGGCTCAACCATCCGCGATGTGATCGCGGCGGCGGGTGGCATGGCTGAGGGTCACAGGCTGAAAGCGTATCAACCGGGCGGGCCGTCATCGGGCCTGCTGCCTGCCAGAATGGATGACGTTCCACTGGATTTCGACACGTTGCAGCCACACGGCACCTTTATCGGATCGGCGGCTGTGGTCGTGCTGTCTGATCATGACAGCGCGCGCGATGCAGCCCTTAACATGCTGCGGTTTTTCGAGGCAGAGAGTTGCGGTCAATGCACACCCTGTCGCGCAGGCTGCGAGAAGGCGGTCAAACTGATGCAGGCAGATACGTGGGACAAGCCCTTGCTGGAGGAGTTGTGCATGGTGATGCAAGACGCCTCGATTTGCGGGCTGGGGCAGGCGGCACCGAACCCGATCCGACTGGTTATGAAACATTTTGCGGATGAGGTCTGAGCCATGAGCAGCACAGTTACATTCACACTCGACGGACGCGAAGTCACAGCGGACGCGGGGCAGACCATCTGGGAAGTGGCAAACGGGCGCGGGCTGGTGATCCCGCATCTGTGCCACAAGCCTGCACCCGGCTATCGCCCGGACGGCAATTGCCGCGCCTGTATGGTCGAGATCGAGGGCGAGCGCGTGCTGGCGGCAAGTTGCATTCGTGAACCGGCGGACGGAATGGTCGTGCACACGGACACCACGCGCGCCAAAACTGCGCGCAAGGCCGTGATTGAATTGCTGCTGGCCGACCAGCCAGAGCGCGCGGCCTCGCATGATCGGGGCAGCCATATCTGGGACATGGCTGACGCCACCGGCGTCACCCAAAGCCGCTATCCGACACTGGAGGTTGAGCGCATTCCGCTGCTGGATGACAGCCATGTGGCGATGCGCGTCAATCTGGATGCCTGCATCCAATGCGGTCTGTGCGTGCGCGCCTGCCGCGATGTGCAGGTCAATGATGTGATCGGCATGGCCGGGCGTGGGCATGACGCCTATCCGGTTTTTGATTTTGACGACCCGATGGGTGAAAGCTCTTGTGTGGCGTGTGGCGAATGTGTGCAGGCCTGCCCGACTGGCGCGCTGATGCCCGCCACCATCATGGATGACGCACAAATGGGGGACAGCACGGATTTTGACCGCGAGGTGAAATCGGTCTGCCCCTTCTGCGGGGTGGGCTGTCAGGTCAGCCTGAAAGTTAAGGATGACAAGGTCGTCTATGTCGACGGGATTAACGGGCCTGCCAATGAAGGGCGGCTTTGCGTCAAGGGGCGGTTCGGGTTTGACTATATCCACCACCCCCACCGCCTGAGCGTGCCGCTGATCCGGCGCGACGGCGCGCCGAAGGGGCTGAACGTGGACCCCGCAAACTGGCATGAGGTGTTCCGAGAGGCGACTTGGGATGAGGCGCTTGATGCTGCCGCCAAGGGTTTGGGGGGCTTGCGTGCCACGCATGGCGGGGCCAGCGTTGCAGGTTTTGGCAGTGCCAAATGTACCAATGAGGAAGCCTATCTGTTCCAGCGCCTGATCCGCGAGGGGTTTGGCCATAACAATGTCGATCACTGCACGCGGCTGTGTCATGCCTCGTCTGTGGCGGCGCTGATGGAGAATGTCGGATCGGCGGCTGTGACGGCCACGTTCAACGAGATCGAAAATGCCGATGTGGCAATCGTGATCGGGGCCAACCCGAGCGAGAACCACCCTGTTGCAGCGACATATTTCAAGCAATTCACCAAACGCGGTGGCAAGCTGATTATCATGGACCCGCGCGGGCAGGCATTGGCGCGCCACGCCACGCATATGCTTCAATTCAAGCCCGGTGCAGATGTGTCCATGCTGAATGCGATCATGCATGTGATCGTGGAAGAAGGGCTGTTTGACACCCAGTATATTCAGGCCATGACCGAGAATTGGGAGGCCATGCGCACCCATCTGGCGGACTTTGCGCCTGAAAAGATGGAAGCGATCTGCGGCATTCCAGCCGAGACCTTGCGCGCGGTTGCGCGTGATTTCGCAGGGGCCAAGGCAGGTATGATCTTCTGGGGCATGGGGATCAGCCAGCATATTCACGGCACGGACAATTCGCGCTGTCTGATCAGCCTTGCGCTGATGTGTGGCCATGTGGGCCGTCCGGGCACCGGGCTGCACCCTCTGCGCGGGCAGAACAATGTGCAAGGCGCGTCGGATGCCGGTCTGATCCCGATGTTCCTGCCCGATTACCAGAGCGTTATGGATGACACCTTGCGCGGGCGCTTCAGCGCGCTGTGGGGCGGGGCAGAGTTTTCGGCCGAGAAAGGGCTGACCGTGACCGAGATTCTGGATGCCGTCCATGATGGCCAGATCAAGGGCATGTATATCTTGGGGGAGAATCCGGCCATGTCCGACCCCGATGTCACCCATGCGCGCGAAGCGCTGGCGAAGCTGGATCATCTGGTGGTGCAGGATATTTTCCTGACGGAAACCGCCAATTATGCGGATGTCATCCTGCCCGCCGCGGCGTTCTACGAGAAATCCGGCACGGTCACCAACACCAACCGTCAGGTCCAGATGGGGCGACCCGCAGTGCCGCCACCGGGGCAGGCGCGCGAGGATTGGGCGATTACAGTGGAGCTTGCGCGCCGGTTGGGTCTGGATTGGGGTTTCACGCACCCGTCACAGGTGTTTGCCGAGATGAAGCAAGGCATGAAAAGCCTTGATAACATCACATGGGACAGGCTGGAGGGGGAGGGCGCTGTGACCTATCCGTCCCTTTCGCCCACAGACCCCGGCCAGCCGATAGTGTTCGCCGATGCCTTTCCGCGCGCGGAGGGACGGGCGAAGTTCACCCCTGCCAGCGTGATCGCGCCCGATGAGTTGCCCGATGCCGAATATCCGATGGTGCTGACCACGGGGCGCCAGTTGGAACATTGGCATACAGGGGCGATGACACGGCGCTCGAAAGTGCTGGACGCGGTGGAGCCAGAGGCGAATTGCTCGCTGCATCCCTCGACCCTGCGCCATCTTGGGGTTGAGCCGGGCGGGATGGTGCGCCTGTCCACGCGGCGCGGCAGCATCACGGTCATGGCGCGCGCAGATCGTGCAGTCAGCCCTGACATGGTGTTCCTGCCATTCGCCTTTGTCGAGGCGGCGGCGAATATTCTGACCAATCCGGCGCTGGACCCTTATGGCAAGATACCAGAGTTCAAATTCGCCGCCGTGCGGGTCGATGCCGTCAAAGACACAGTTGCGGCAGAATAAAGCAGGGGCGCCAGTGGCGCCCCTATTTCGTTCAAGCTGACCGGCGTTGGCGGTCATTTGCACCGCTGGGTTTACCACCCGCGCCAGTGCGTTTGCCAAAGCTTTTCTGGCGTGGCTTGCGCGCTTGCCCATCGCTGTCACCATGACGGGCCGGACGCTGACCGCCGCCGCCATTGCGCTTGCGCGCGGCGGAACGTGCCGGGCCTGCCAGATCATCTGCCCAAGCGGCACCGCCCGCGACAGCAAGCGTGATTTTCATCAGCTTCTCGATCGCGCGCAGATCACCCATTTCGGCAGGGGCACAGAACGCCATTGCGCGACCTGATGCACCAGCCCGCGCTGTGCGGCCAATACGGTGCACGTAATTCTCGGGCACTTCGGGAAGGTCGAAGTTGTAGACATGGCGCATGTCAGGAATATCGATCCCGCGCGCGGCCACATCCGTGGCGACCAGCACCTTGATTTTGCCTTCACGGAAGCCCTGCAAGGTGCGTTCGCGCTGGCCCTGTGACTTGTTGCCATGAATGGAACCTGCGGTAATGCCCCAGCCATTGAGCAGCTTCATCAGCTTTTCGGCCCCATGCTTGGTGCGCGAGAAAACCAATGCGAGGTCTTCGGGGTGCTCCTTGAGATAGCCTTCAAGCACGCGCGCCTTGTCGCCTTGTGGCACAAAATGCACGGACTGGTCGATCTTATCCGCAGGTTTGCCCGGCGACGAGACCTGAATACGCTCTGGGCGGTCCAGATAGGCGTCGGCAATCTCGTTCATCTGCTTGTTCATCGTGGCCGAGAACATCAGGGTCTGGCGATCCTTGGGCAGCAAGGCTGCAATCTTGCGCAGCGCATGGATGAAGCCAAGGTCCAGCATCTGGTCGGCTTCGTCCAGAACAAGCATTTGCGTGGCTTCCAGCGATAATGCACGGCGGTCAAGCAGGTCCAGCAGACGGCCCGGTGTCGCCACCAGAATATCGCAACCCTTGGCGAGTTTCTGAATCTGTGGGCCAATGCCTGCACCGCCGACAACGCGCTGGACTTTCAGCGGTGTCTTAAGGGCAAACTTGTTCAGTGTTTCCGCGATCTGGTTAACCAGTTCGCGGGTCGGCGCAAGGATCAGCGCCTGTGTGGTTTTCGGTTCAGGGCGGCCAGCGCCCAGCAGTGCATGCATGACAGGCAGGCCAAAAGCCAGCGTCTTGCCCGTGCCGGTCTGTGCCAGCCCCAGAAGGTCACGGCCCTGCATGATCATCGGGATCGCACGGGCCTGGATCGGGGTGGGGGTGCCGAAACCCTGAGCTTCAAGGCTCGTCATCAGCACCGGGCGCAGCCCGAACATGGTAAAATCAGTCAAAATCTGTCCTCTCACGGCCTGCAATACGCAGGCGCAATGCCCCTGATTGCTCAGGGGCGGGTTTGGGGGCGCATGGTCTATGCGCCGCCCCCCACGCGTGATGTCGGGAAGCTGTTGTCGGGCCTCATGCCCTGACTGCAACACTCAATCTAGCTCACGCGGCAAGTTGCAGATGGTGTGCAGATGGGGGGTTCTGACCCGAAAGTCAAGTATTCAATGCGGGTCGGGCTGGCGCGCCGCGAGTGCCAACACGCCTGCAAGGCCACACATTGCGATTGGAAACATGGTGAAGACGCCAAAGCCGAAGGTGAAATACATGCCCGTCGCCGAGATCAGCAACAACACCCCTGCTGCCAGATTGGCCGAGCGCGCCATTGCAGCGCCCGCAATCGCAAGCACAGGCGCAAGCAGGCTCATCGCACGGATCAGCCCCATATTCGCAACCCCACCTGTGTATTCAGCCAGTTCAGGATAGCGAATCAGCAAATCGGTATAGCCAAAGCTGAAAAAGCCCACCAGCATGCCCCATAGCCCACCAATGAGTCCCAGTGTCAGGGCGGCATTGCGCATATTCTCAGCATCCTTCTTAATGATGGGCAAAACTGCGCCACGATCGACAGATATATGTAAAGGCCTTGCGTTTTAACCCGTCTATGGCAAAATTCTATTTGGGATGACAGACTTTCTAAGACCGCCTCTGTTTTCGCAGCCGGCCAAGGAAGCGCTGGCTGAACGGCCCGTGGGCAATTTCGTCACGGGGAGCGACAACGAGGAGAAGGCCGATGCCGACAGGCACTGTAAAATGGTTCAATACGTCCAAGGGTTACGGGTTTATTGCGCCTGATGATGGCGGCAAGGACGTATTTGTGCATATTTCCGCAGTGGAACGCGCGGGCCTGACGGGCTTGGCGGATGACCAGAAAATCGCTTATGAACTGCGCGCCGGTCGGGATGGTCGGGAATCCGCCAGCGATTTGCAGTTACTTTAGGCCGTCGATGGGCGCGCGGATTAGCCGAGGCCAAGCGCGCCCTGAACATCAGCCTTCCAGCCAAGATAGAGCGTGCCCTTCGCGCGAATGACGGGGCGCTTCATCAGTGCAGGATATTGCGTCAGCAGGCTATCTGGTGACGCAAGGCGCGCTTGTTCATCCAAGCCCCGCCATGTGGTCGAGGCACGGTTGATAAGCGCGTCGCCGAACACGGCGATAAATTCCTGGCGTTCCTCTGGTGTCAAAGGCTCTGCACGGATGTCACGGAACTGCGCATCGGGCAGGGCCTTGATGGCTTTGCGGCATGTATCGCATGTCTTGAGGCCGTAGATTATGGTGGTCATGGGTGGTTCTCCTGCTTTTTGTGGGATGATTACAGGAGCAGCGCGCGCGCTGCCACCTGATTTCAACTTACCGCACAATGCGGTGCACACGCCCTCTTTCAGGGGCCACGGAAACCCGCTAATGCACAGCGCCATGGCCAAGCTGTATTTTCATTTCTCTACCATGAATGCGGGCAAATCGACCGTGTTGCTACAGGCTGCGCATAATTACCGCGAGCGGGGCATGGTGCCGCTTTTGCTGACGGCGGCGCTGGATGATCGCGCGGGGCCGTCGCGGATTGCGTCGCGCATCGGGATCGGTGCGCCCGCGCAGACCTTCACTGCAACCACCGACCTGTTCGCCAGCCTTGCCGCCAGCGTCGAAGCAGGGCCGGTGCATTGTGTCTTTATTGACGAGGCACAATTCCTGACGCAAGCGCAGGTCTGGGACTTGGCGCGCGCAGTAGATGATCTGCACCTGCCGATCATGTGTTATGGGTTGCGCGTAGATTTTCGCGGCCAGCTTTTCCCCGGCTCTGCTGCGTTGCTCGCACTTGCAGATGAGATGCGCGAAGTGCGCACAATCTGTCATTGCGGCAAAAAGGCAACGATGGTGGTGCGGATGGGACCAGACGGCGTGGCGTTGAAAGATGGGGCGCAGGTGCAGATCGGCGGCAATGAAACCTATGTTTCGGTCTGTCGGCTGCATTGGCGCGAAGCGATGGACGCCGCAGATCAGGGCTGATTTTCGTCGAACAAGGTAAGGGTTGCGCGCAAGAATGCGTCGCGCGTGGCAGCACGTTCCATCAGCAATTCATGCAAGGCGCCCTGATAAATCTCCAGCCGCCCATTCGTCCAGCCTGCCATGCGCCCCTCTATTGCCGGTGCCGAAACAAGTTTTTCGCGCGTCCCCAGCCCGCAAAAGGCCGCAACCTCCGGTGCCGGCAACAGCTGCAACGCCGCCGTTTCGGCCAGTGCAGCGGCCAGCCAGCGCAGACTTGGCGCGCCAAGGCGCAGTTCCGTGTGCGCCTGCACCTGTGCCTGCATCCATGCGTAGGTTTCGGCGTCCCCCGTAAGCTCGTTATTGTCGAACGGGTTTTCCCACAGACGAAATTCGACGCCCGCGCCGGGTACTTCGCGCTGGTCCAGTCTGCTCATCCGTAGGGCGGCGCGCATCACAGCGATGGCGCGACTGGTGGTGCTGTTCAACGGAAGGCCCCACATGGGGGCGCTGAAACTGGCGGCCTGCGCGGGAAATCCATTTATCAGTGCGCGCAGGGCAATACAGCCGCCCATGGAATGCGCCAACACAAAGATTGGTGCATCTGGGGCGAAACGGTCCAGCACCGTGCGATACGCGGCCACGTCGAGTTGATACTGCGCGAAATCCTGCACGTCGCCCAGCAATGGCCGGTCTGTCAGCCGGTCGGACAGGCCCTGACCGCGCCAGTCAATCGCCGCAGCCCCATACCCGGCGGCCATCAGATCGGTAATGACGCGCCCGTATTTCTCGATGACCTCGGTGCGGCCAGGAAAGATTGCGACCATGCCCTTTGGCCCCGCTGGCCAAAGGGCGACGCGCAACTTTGCGCCCCCCTCTGCCTGCGTCCAGATGACCGAGCGGGGCGGCGGCGCATCTGCGATGTCGGCAAAAAAGGGCGCGGTGTCCGACATCAGCTCAGGGCTGCGCCAAGTTTCATGGCCATGCCCATGTCGCCCTCGACCTTGAGTTTGCCGGACATGAACGCCATTGTCGGGTTCACATCACCCTCAATGATGCCCTGAAAGGTTTCCGCATTGGCAATCATCGTCACATCGGCGGGGTCATCACCTGCGCGCACACCGGATTCGTCGACCATGATCGACCCTTCGCCTGTGATCTCGAATTTTGCTGTTCCTTCAAACCCGTCTGACATGCGCTTGCTTAGCGCGGCGATGGCGTGGGTGATGATATCGCTCATGATCTGCTCCGTTTTGTGATGAGACGCGTATGGATTCGCGCATCAAATGCGCTACAATTAATACTATGATGACGCGCACTGCTTTTCTCAATCCTATCGTAGCGGCATTTGCCGGGTTTTTGATGCTTGCGCCTGCGCAAGCCACTGACATGGACCCATCTGGCGAAGTTGCGAGTCTGCTGGAGCAACTCCGCGACCCAGATCAAGAAGCATGGCAGCGAATCGAGCGGCAGATCATTCGGCAATGGTCGCGGTCTGGCTCGGCCAGCGCTGATCTGTTGTTGCAACGCGGGCGTGATGCGTTGCGCCGGGGTGACAGTGTCGCCGCGATTGAACATTTCACGGCGCTGATTGATCACGCGCCAGATTTCGCCGAAGGGTATCATGCGCGCGCGACTGCGTGGTTCATGGATGGCAAGGTCGGGCGCTCTCTCGCCGATCTTCAGGATACACTCAGCCGCAACCCGCATCATTTCTCTGCCCTGACAGGTCTGGGCCGTATTTTTGAGGATCTGTCTGAATATGAGCGCGCAAAAGAAGCCTACCTTGCTGCCGAAGCTATACACCCGCATCGCAATGACGTAAAAGCTGCGCTCGAACGGCTGGAACGCCGTTTGGGCGGCGTCACACTCTAAGTGACCTGATCACGACCTTGAGGGGGTAGGGCAGATGAACATGCGCGCGCAGTCGAGGGCTGTTGCGGTGCTCGGACCCACGAATACCGGCAAAACACATTACGCAATCGAACGCATGTTGGCGTATCGCACGGGGGTGATTGGCCTGCCGCTGCGGCTGCTTGCGCGCGAAGTCTATGACAAGATCCGCGCTCTGCGCGGCCCTGATTGTGTGGCTCTTGTCACGGGGGAAGAGCGGATCGTGCCGGACCGCACCCAATATTGGGTCTGCACGGTCGAGGCGATGCCGTTGGAAATCGGTGCCGATTTCGTGGCCATTGATGAAATCCAACTGTGCAACGACCCCGACCGCGGCCATGTGTTCACGGACCGCCTGCTGCATGCGCGCGGTCTGCACGAGACGTTGTTTATGGGGTCCGACACGATGCGCAGCGCGATTGCTGCACTGGTGCCGGGTGTGCAGTTTCAACACCGCGAGCGGATGTCGCAACTCAGCTATTCAGGTTCCAAAAAGATAAGTCGAATGCCCGCACGAAGCGCAATTGTGGGGTTCAGTGTCGAGAATGTGTATGCGATTGCAGAACTGATCCGCCGTCAGAAAGGCGGCTGCGCCGTGGTCATGGGCGCGCTGTCGCCCCGGACGCGCAACGCACAGGTGGAACTCTACCAAAATGGCGATGTCGATTATCTTGTGGCGACAGATGCCATCGGAATGGGCCTGAATCTGGACATCAAGCATGTGGCCTTTTCGGCGACACGCAAATTCGACGGGCGGCGCATGCGGCCCCTTGGGCCGGATGAGTTGGCCCAGATTGCAGGCCGGGCAGGGCGTTACCAGAATGATGGCAGTTTCGGTGTGACAGGCGAAGCGCGCGCCCTGCCTGATGAAGTTATCGGGGCCATTGAGAACCACCAGTTCCTGCCCGTGCGCAAGCTGCACTGGCGCAATGCGCGGCTGGAATTTGGCACGCCGGAGCGGCTGATTGCCTCGCTTGAGACGCATACCAATAATGACTGGCTGACACGTGCGCGCGATGCAGATGATGTGGTCGCGCTGAAAACCCTTCTGGATATTCCCGAAACACGCGACCGTCTGCGCGACCCGCGCGATCTGCGCCTGTTGTGGGATGTCTGCCGTGTGCCCGATTTTCGCGGCATCTCGCCTGCGGAACATGCAGCCCTTTTGGGGCAGGTGTTCGACTTCCTGCACGGTGCCGGCAGGATTGATCCCGATTGGCTGGGGCGTAATATTCAGCGCATTGACCGGACCGAAGGCGATATAGATGTTCTGTCAAAACGACTGGCGTATATTCGCACATGGACGTATATCGCGCAGCGCAAGGCGTGGGTTGATGACGAAAAGCATTGGCGCGAGGCGACTCGCGCTGTAGAAGACCGCTTGTCAGACGCGCTGCACGCACGTTTGACGCAAAGATTTGTTGACCGGCGCACCAGTGTGCTGCTGCGCCGGTTGAAGCAGAAGGAGAGCCTTGTGGCTGAGGTGAATGACAAAGGCGAAGTGACGGTCGAGGGCGAATTGATCGGTCGGCTGGAAGGGTTCCGCTTTCGGCAGGACCAGACCGCCAGCGCAGATGAAGCAAAAACGCTGCGGCAGGCCTCTCTGGCGGCGCTGACGCCGTTGTTCCACCTGCGCGCTGACAAGTTCTACAATGCAGCCGATACCGAGTTCGATTTCACAGAACAGGGCGGTCTGATGTGGGGCGATTCGGCTGTCGGCAAGCTGGTGCGCGGCGATGATGCGATGCGTCCGCAAGTGCATGCTTTCGTCGATGACGAGGCAGGGCATGATGTCACCGAAAAGGTGCGCCGCCGGTTGCAGCATTTTATCGACCGCAAGATCGCCGCCCAGTTCGAGCCGCTTTTGAACATGTCGCGCGATGAGGCGCTGAACGGTCTGGCGCGCGGCATTGCCTTTCAGCTGGTCGAAGCGATGGGCGTGATCCCACGCGAACGCATTGCCGCAGATATCAAGGCGCTGGATCAGGATGCGCGCGGGCTGTTGCGCAAGCATGGCGTGCGGTTCGGGCAATACACGATCTTTCTGCCGCTGTTGCTGAAACCAGCGCCCACACGGCTGCGTCTGGTATTACGCTCGCTTGCCGAAGGGCTTGACGAATTTCCCGAAAGCCCGCCTCCGGGGCTTGTTACGATCCCGCATCTGACCGAGGTGCCTTCGGATCACTACACCATGGCGGGTTATCGGCCAGCGGGCGCCCGCGCCATCCGGATTGATATGCTCGAGCGGCTGGCCGATCTGTTGCGCGCTTGTGACAGCAGATCCGGCTTTGAGGCGACGCCTGACATGCTGTCGATCACCGGCACCACCTTGGAGCAATTCGCCGATCTGATGGAAGGGCTGGGCTACAAGGCCGAGCGCGCGGAGCGCGCCAAGGCCAAGCCGGAACAGCCCGCTGTGGCAGAAGATACCGTGCAAGATGCACCGGATGCGCCAGCACCTGACACAGACGCATCTGCGCAAGTGCCTGAGCCTGCGGTGGCTGAACCAGAGGTGGACGCAGCGCCAAACACCGAAGCGCAACCGGCCGAGACAGCAGAGGCTGATCCGCCAGAGGTGTTTTTTACCTTCACATGGGCACCGCGCCCGCGCAAAGATACGCGCCCGCAGAATAAATCGCAGGATGCGCGGCCCAAGGGGGCCAAACCCAAAGGGGCCAAGCCAAAAGGCAAGAAGCCAGAGGCAAAACGCGAATACGCGGCCTCGTCCTCGCCGCGCAAGTCGGACCGGATCGACCCTGACAACCCGTTTGCCGCGGCGTTGATGGGGTTGAAGACCAAAGGCTGACTGCGTGACAGAACCACGCCCGACGCTCAGGTTGGACAAATGGTTGTGGCAGGCGCGCTTCGTGAAATCGCGCGCGCTGGCTGCAAAACTTGTCGAGCGTGCCGGGGTGCGGGTGAACGGCAATCGCATTGCCAAACCAGCCTATAATGTGGCCACTGAGGATGTGCTGACATTTGCCGTGGGCGAACGCATTTGCGTTGTGCGCATCCTTGCCTTGGGCACGCGCCGCGGCCCGGCACCCGAAGCGCGCACACTGTATGAAGACCTGTCGCCCCCCGCGCCACCCAAGGATATGTCGCGCCCTGTTCCTGTCTCTGGCGGGCGCCCGGACAAGCGCGACCGCCGCCGATTTGCCGCAGGACGGTCGGATGCGCTTGATTGATTGCAGGGGCTGGATTATGTCCCCTGTCGACCCCTAGCGCGTTTGCGCGGATACCTAGACTGAGGATGGCTTCATGACCTATGTGGTGATCGACAACTGCATTGCCTGCAAATACACCGATTGTGTCGAGGTCTGTCCGGTGGATTGCTTTTATGAGGGCGAGAACATGCTGGTCATCCACCCGGATGAATGCATTGATTGTGGCGTCTGTGAACCCGAATGCCCCGCCGATGCCATCCGCCCTGATACCGAGCCGGAGATGGAGCCATGGGTCGAATTCAACCGGAAATATTCCGAAAAATGGCCTGTCATCATCACCAAGAAAGACCCGCTGCCCGAAGCGACGGACCGCGATGGTGAAACCGGCAAGCTTGACAAATATTTCTCGGAAAACCCCGGCGAGGGCGGCTGAGGTAAAATTTTGCTCTCATGACTGTGTCACAGAACCATCACCAACATGCTTTGTTTTTCGGCAGTTTTGTGATATAGAATCACGATGATTATGAAACCGTCCCGTAGCGGCAGTTAAGCGAGCTGCCGCTTTTTTGCCGACTTCAGACTTGCTGTCACAGGAACCTTGGTATCCTGTAGTTGTTCTGTTGTCATATATCGGGCCTTGTGGGGAAGATGTGAATGTCAAAAACGAAAAAATCCGAGTTTCGCGCCAATGAATACGTGGTGTATCCTGCGCATGGCGTGGGGCAGATCGTTTCCATTGAAGAACAGGAAATTGCCGGGCTGAAACTGGAACTTTTCGTCATTTCGTTCGAGAAAGAGAAAATGACCCTGCGCGTGCCGACCAACAAGGCCGTCACAGTGGGTATGCGGTCACTGGCCTCGCCCGAGCTTGTGGACAAGGCGCTTGCGACCCTGAAGGGCAAAGCACGTGTCAAGCGGGCCATGTGGTCGCGCCGTGCGCAGGAATATGAACAAAAGATTAATTCCGGTGATCTGCTGGCCATTGCCGAAGTGGTGCGCGATCTGCACCGCAGCGATGACCAGCGCGAGCAGTCCTATTCCGAGCGCCAGTTGTATGAAGCTGCGCTCGAGCGGCTGACCCGCGAAGTTGCTGCCGTTGTTGGTGGTGATGAAGCGATCGCGCAAAAGCAGGTGAATGACATGTTGATATCGCGCGCTGCCTGATTGCGGTGCCGATCGACCTACAGACAAAACGCCCGCATTTGCGGGCGTTTTTCATGTTTGTCCAGTGTGCAAGGGGCTTGCGGCTGCCCATACCACTGGTCTAAGACGCGCTAAGCGTGATACGAATATCGGAGGATTTCATGGCAGGCCATTCCAAATGGGCCAACATTCAGCATCGCAAGGGCCGTCAGGATGCGGTGCGCGCGAAGCTTTTCTCGAAGCTCTCCAAGGAAATCACCGTGGCCGCTAAGATGGGCGATGCGGACCCCGACAAGAACCCGCGCTTGCGGTTGGCCGTCAAAGAGGCCAAGGCCGTCTCGATGCCCAAGGACAATATCGAGCGCGCGATCAAGAAATCGCAGGGTGGGGACGCCGAGAATTATGACGAAATCCGCTATGAGGGGTATGGGCCGGGCGGGGTCGCCGTCATTGTCGAGGCGATGACCGATAACCGCAACCGAACCGCGTCGAATGTGCGCTCTACCTTTTCCAAGCATGGCGGCAATCTGGGCGAGACAGGCTCTGTCGCCTTTATGTTCGACCGCAAAGGGCAAGTGGTTTACCCCGTTAGTGCGGGCGACGCCGATACAATCATGCTGGCCGCAATTGATGCGGGCGCGGAAGATGTGGAAACTGGCGAAGACGAGCATGTGATCTGGTGTGCAGACACCGATCTGGGCGCGGTTTCATCTGCGCTGGAATATGCCTTGGGTGAAGCGGCCAGCACCAGGCTGGTTTGGAAGCCGCAGACCACAACCGAGCTTGATCTGGACGGCGCGCGTACGCTTTTGAAGCTGATAGATGCTCTGGAAGATGATGACGACGTTCAGAATGTCACGGCCAATTTCGAAATCTCAGATGAGGTGATGGCAGAGCTTTGACAAGCTTTGGTCTGTGTGCTGTGTCGTGTGGGGCAGGTGGCATCTCTGGTCATGCCTGATGCGTGTCATTCGGCTGCTTGGGCGCGCCGCGCTTGCCTGCGCAAGACCGCCTCGCGCCAGGTTATGAACAAAACCGACGACATAATGACCACTCCGCCCAGAACAACGAACAGATCAACCCCTTCGCCAAATACAACTGCGCCAAGGATAACAGCCCAGACAAGCTGCAAAAACGTGACAGGCTGGGTAAGCGTCACCGGGGCGGCAGCGAAGGCGAGGGTCATGGAAAAATGGCCGGCTGTGGCAAAGGCCGCGACCCAAAACAGCCAAAATAGCTGCGTCGCGCTTGGCGGAACCCAGACCGCGAATGCAAACGGTGCCAGACAGATCGTGACCGTGATCGACAGCATACCTACCACGACCGAGGCATTGACCTGCCCGGACATGCGTTTGGCCATGAGGTAAGACGCGGCGAATAAAATGGCCGTGCCGATCATCGCCACATGCCCCGGAGAGATTTCCCGCAAGCCGGGCCGCAGGATGATCAGCGCGCCGATAAAGGCCATGATCACAGCGATAATGCGCCGCATCGCCAGTTTTTCACCCAAGAACAGCGCCGCACCAAGCGTGATATAGATGGGGGAAAGGTAATTCATGGCAGTGACCTCTGCCAAAGAGATCTGCGTCATTGCGTAAAACCACAAGATGACCCCAAGCGCATGGAGCAGACCGCGCAGGCCAAAGAAGGTCAGGCTTTGACGGGTAAAGGTGACTGCGCGCAGGGAGGACAGCATTGGCAGCAAAAAGACCAGCCCAAGCGCGTAGCGCAGAAAGGCAGATTGCGCGGCGGGCATGTCATCGCCCAGATACTTCACCAGAGCGGTCACTGCGACAAAGCAAAGCCCTGTCACAAACATCCAGAAAACTCCCAAAAGCGGACGGGCTTCGGCCTCGGTATTTATCATGTTCACTATCTCGCATGACTCTTGCAGTTCGGCAAGTGCTGCGAATAGTGATAAATTCCTGCGGGTTCGCGCGCAGGCTCAGGCCACTTTGGTTGGCAGGCGCAGCTGCGCATGGACCGTTTGCGTGAACTCCACCAAGGAAAAGGGTTTGCCAAGAAAGGTTGCATTGCTGATCCGCGCCTGTGCCGCAACACGGCTGTCTTCGGCGTAGCCAGACATGAACACCACAGGTGTGTCGGGAAAGCGAGGGCGGATTTGTGCGATCCAGCTGGGACCATCCAAGCCGGGCATGATGACATCAGTGACAAAGCAATCGGGCACAATGCTGGGGTCTTGGAGGATGTCCAGCGCAGCCTCGCCGCAATCGGCCTCGATCACGCGGTGGCCTTGCAATTCCAGCGCGCGGGCCGCGAAAGACCGCACAGGCGTCTCATCCTCGACCAGCAGAATAAGCGCATGGCGCGATTGCAAGGCGGTGCTGTGCAGCCCCTCGCGCTTTGGCAAATCCGGCGACGCAGGCTCGGGGGTCTGAGCTGCGAAATACAGGGTAAAGGTTGTACCTACGCCTTCTTCGCTTTCAATGAAAACATAGCCGCCCGACTGTTTGACGATCCCATAGACGGTGGACAGGCCAAGCCCGGTTCCTTCGCCCTGCCGCTTTGTGGTGAAGAACGGATCAAAGACTTTTCCCAGCAGTGGTTGGGGAATGCCAATTCCATCGTCGCTGATCTTGATCAACGTGTAATTCCCCGCTGGCAGCTGCACATTCTCGCGGATCAGCCCTTTGGGCAGGGCGCAGGACGCTGTCTCAATACGGATTTCGCCCCCCATGGGCAGCGCATCGCGCGCATTGACGACAAGGTTCATCAAGACCTGTTCGAATTGGCGCTTATCGGACCGGATCGGCGCGACATTTTCACCATGGCGCAGACTCAGCGTGACTTTTTCGCCAACCAGACGGTTGAGCAGATGAATCACATCATCCATCGTTTCTTGCAGATCAAGTGTGACGAATTTCAAGGTTTGTTGGCGTGACAGTGCCAGCAACTGGCGCACAAGCGCGGCTGCGCGGTTTGTGTTTTGTTGTATCTGCATCAGATCGGGGTAGTTCAGGTCGCTGCGGTCGTGGCGCAGCAACAACAGATCGCAATGCCCTGAAATCGCAGTGAGAAGATTATTGAAATCATGTGCGACGCCGCCTGCCAATTGGCCAATGGCTTGCATTTTCTGGCTTTGAGTGAACTTTGCTTCCAGCGATTTCAGCTCTGTGACATCGCTGAGAACGGCGACGATGAAGTTGGCCCCTTCTCGCGGCGGGGTGGTCAGGGTGACTTTCAGATAGGTTTCGTTCAGAGTGCAGTTCAGCCGCAAAACTTCGGTCGAACGGGCCATGCGCCCGGATGCGATATCTGCGATCCATTCCAGAACCGGACGACCAAGCCCTTCCAAAGCATCGCTCAGGACAGGCAGATATGTATCGCGCAGACGCAACAGGCGGCGGGCCTCGTCGTTCACGTAGGTCAGTTGACCGTCCAGAGTGATATGCGCAAGGCCCACAGGCAAATTCTGGAGGTGACGTGTTTCCCCCGGTTTGATGCTGTGTTCGGGCATGTCCAAGCCGTGCTGTGAGGGGAGGAACAGAACGGTTTCGGTCGCAGCACCATGTGTCTCTAGCCGGATTGCCAAACGTTCAATCTCGGCCGCGTTGAGCGTGACCGGGGCGATCTGTCCATGCTGGGGTGGCGCGCCTTGGAAAAGCTGGTCTATCGAGATGCGATTTTGTGACAAATCCTGCCGCAATGCGGGGCTGATATAGTCAAGCCGCCCATCGGGTTGGAATTGCGCGAACTCGAAGGGCAGGGCGTCGCGCGTGTCCGCTTGGGTTTCCAGCGCAATGCGCCAAAGAAACTGGCCATCCCCCAGTTTTTCAACGCGGTAGACACGCTCGCAATTCCGGAGCTTCAGGCGATGATCTGCGCGTCCAGACAATGATGCCAGATCCTGAAGGCGGGTGACAAACCCGTCGGGGTCTGCGTGCAGATCAGACAGGACAGTGGTGATCTTTTGCGGTGGGGTCAGGTTGAAATGTTCAAATGCTGCGGAATTGCACCATTCAACCGCGCCCGTGTCGAAGTCAGCAAGGATACATGCCATTCCGGCATTGCCTAATAGGCTGTCCAGTCGCTGATGATCGCGCCTTCGCTGCCATGCGTCAAAAAACCTTACCGCCCATGCAACACCCGCGAGCAAGAGCAAGGACAGCCCTGTCGTCAGCGCGGCCAGAGATGCGGGTGTCGCACCGCCTGTCGCAAGGCCAATCAGGCAGAGTGCCAGCGCGGCCAATGCCAGCCCTGCAAGCGCGGCTTTTGGCAATGCGACTGTGACCCGCGACATCTCGCGGCATGAAAGTGCTAATCGTGAAAAAGGCAAGGGCGACCCCAATCGGAACTCTGAAATGCAAGATGCTGAAAAATAATTAAATTCAAGTTAATGCAAAGCTAGAGTCAGCGCAGCCGTTTTGCAACCATTAGCTGTGCCAAATCATCCGATGCGTGTCCGTATCAGCGCAAGATAGAAGCCATCCCCCCCATCAAGGGGTGTCCACTGCTTGTCCTGCACCAGTTCCAGATCGGGGTGCCTTGCCAGAAAATCGGTGATTTGCTGTTGGTTTTCTACCTCCAGCATGGAACAGGTCACATAGACCAGCCATCCTGCAGGGTGCATGTGCTGCCTTGCGTTATCCAGAATTTCCGTCTGCATTGCGCATAGGGTATCAAGCGCCTCTGGCGTGAGGGTCCATTTTGCGGCGGGGCTGCGCCGCCAACTGCCCGAGCCAGAGCAGGGGACATCGGTCAGGACCAGATCAAACAGGCCAGTCGCACGATCCTTGACGGCAATACTGTCGCGTGCGCGCGCGGCCCTGTTCGGCAGATCGCTCATGCGGGCGAGCTTCGCGTCATGCGCGGTCACATGTGCGCCCAGAGCGGCCATAGCCAAGGCTTTGCCGCCGCCCCCCGCGCAATAATCCAGCACTGTTTTGCCAGTCAACGCAGGAAGGGTCGTGATCACCGCTTGCGATGCGGCATCCTGCAACTCGACCAGACCCTCGAGATAGGCCTGACTGCGCTGGATCGCGCGCGGGTTGGTGTGAACTTCGAGGGCGGTTGGGGCCAAGGGGTGCGCGCGCGCCTCAATCCCGTCGCGGGCCAGCAGGGTTGCGGCCTGCTCTCGAGTGGTGCGGCCGGCATGCACCCGCAAGAAAACCGGTGCGCGTTGGCGCAAGGCTTGGAGGGCGGGTTCAAACCCGGTGCCAAGACTGGATCTGAATTGCGGCACCAGCCAATCGGGACAATCCAGCGCAACGGCTTCGGGCATGGGCGGCGGGCTGTAGCTTGCCTCGGCCTCTGATAGCGGGGCGGGGGCGTGGCCTATGCCTGTGAAATGGTCTGCGGGGTCAGCGCCTTGGGCGCGCAGACCTCCAAGGATCAGGCCGCGCCCTGTCTCGGTCCCGCCCAGATGCGTAAATGAGCGTTTGCAGCGCAGGGCGTCAAAAACCAGATCGCGGATTGCGGCGCGGTCTTTGGACCCGGCAAAGCGGCTGTTGCGCGCCCAGCGTGTCAAAGCTTGCTCGGCGGGGGTGCTGTTGAGGATTGCGTCCAGAATTTCAGCAGCGGCCTGAAGGCGGGCGGCAGGGGTCATGGGGGCCTCGGATCATGGAATTTGCGCGTCTTTATCAGAGGTGGGCGCTGCGGGGAAGCCGGGTCGCCGCACAGGCGCCCACCCGCCCACCCTGTCGGCGCAGGGCCCGAAGGGGGCCCCGCGCCTTGCGCCTGTGCGGCGACCCGGTCGCGACTGTGGCACTCAGGTGGAAGGGGGGATCGAATAGGTCAGCGAGGCGCGCGCTGCCGGGGTGTCTTGCCCCTCGGAGTAGATCAGACACTCCCCCACTGCGAGGACGCGCCCCAGTTTCAGCAGGCGTGTCTTGCAGATCATATCAACACCGGCGGCGGGTTTGCGCATGAAATCAATGGCGCAATTCGTGGTTACACTGAGCGCCTTTGGACCGATCATGGCCATGATTGCCAGATAGACCGCCACATCGGCCAAGGCGAACATCGCCGGACCCGAGACAGTGCCACCGGGGCGCAGATGGCGCTCGTCATGCAGCAGGCGCACTGTCACGGCCATCGGTTCCAGCGCATCAATGGCAAACATCTGTGCGACTTGCGGAAACTCGCTCTCAAGGAAGCGGGTCAGGGCGGCGCGGTCCATTTGCAAAGGGGGGGAGGTCACCTGTTTCTCTCGATCTGCCGCCATTGGCCTTGTTGAACATGTTATCTGTCAGTATCCACACCAAAAACAGAGAGATACGCAAGACGGAAGATGAAATAATCCCGGTGTGACGTTGCGGAGGGCGGGCGCTGACGCTGCCCGACCTGTGCCGGCTTCGATCCAAGACGCAAGATCGGTGCTTATTCAGCAGATTGGGCAGGGCAGTGGGTGGGCAGGGGCTATTGCGCCCCGCGCCTGCCCGCCAATGCTGCGATGACCGAGGCGCGCGAGACGTGGCCGATGCTCTGGCCATGTCGGGTCACATTCAAAACATCATGCTGCTGGTCAAACTGGTCCATCACCACCCGTATGGGGGCATCACCATCTATGTTGCGCGTGGGCGTTGGTCCAGCATCCGCGCTCAGGGCGTCGCATGCGCGCAGCACGCCCAGCGGGTTCATATTCGCCACGAAATCGGCCACATACTGATTGGCCGGGCGTGAGAAAATCTCGGACGGGGTGCCGAGTTGGATCATGCGCCCGCCTTCGAGGATGGCGATGCGGTTGCCCAGTTTGAACGCTTCGTCCAGATCGTGGCTGACAAAGATGATGGTGCGCTTCAAGCGGTCCTGTAGTTCCAGCAACTCATCCTGAAGGCGTGCGCGTATCAACGGATCAAGCGCCGAGAATGGCTCGTCCATCAGCAGGATCGGGGCATCGGTGGCGAAGGCGCGCGCAAGGCCAACGCGCTGCTGCATCCCCCCCGACAGCGCGCTAACAGGTTGTTCTGCCCATTGTGACAGGCCCACCAGTTCAAGCTGCTCGTCGATCTTCTCGCGCCGTGCGCGTTTGCCCATGCCTGCAAGTTCCAGCCCCAGACCCACATTCTCGCGGACCGAGCGCCAGGGCAGCAGGCCGAATTGCTGAAACACCATCGCCACGCTTTTCATGCGCAACTGGCGCAGCTTGGCGCGACTTGCCTTAGGGACAGAGACAAGCTCTGTCCCGTCATTCACCAGCACATCGCCCTGAATGATAGGATTCAGCCCGTTTACCGCGCGCAAAAGTGTTGATTTACCCGACCCTGACAGGCCCATAAGCACGACGATTTCGCCCTGTGCCACATCAAGCGAGCAGGCGTGCACCCCCAGAACCTGACCTGTGGCGCGTTTGATATCGTCGCGGCTCTGGCCGGTTTCCATCAGCGGGACGGCCTTGTAGGGGTTTGGCCCGAAAACAATCGAGACATTCTCGAAGCGGACGGCGGGATCAGTCATCGCGTCACCTCCACGCGCAGCATTCGGTCGAGCATGATTGCCACGGCCACGATGACCGCGCCCGCTTCAAACCCAAGGCTTGCATTGACTGTATTGAGTGCGCGCACGATGGCCACGCCAAGGCCCGGTGCCCCCACCAGCCCGGCGATCACGACCATCGACAATGACAGCATGATCGTCTGGTTTAGTCCGGCCATGATCTGTGGAAAGGCATAGGGCAACTCAACTTTCGCGATGCGCTGCGCGGTGGTGGCACCGAAGGCCGTTGCGGCCTCGGACAATGCGGTCGGGGTTGAGCGGATGCCCAGTTCTGTCAGGCGGATTGAGGCGGGCATGGCAAAGATTACTGTGGCGACCAGACCCGGCACCATGCCAAGGCCAAACAGCACCAGAACCGGGATCAGATACACGAAAACCGGCAGCGTTTGCATCAGGTCCAGCACCGGTGTCAGCGCGCGGTAAAAGCGGCGATGATGGGCCGCGTAAATGCCCAGTGGCACACCAACCCCCATGCACACGATGCAAGATGCAATCACCAGCGTCAGGGTTTGCATGGTCAACACCCAATAGCCCTGATTCAATGCAAACAGTGCACAAGCGGCGACTATTGCGACAGGCACAAGTTTGCGTTGCAACACCCATGTGATGGCGCAGAACCCTGCAATCACTGCAAAAGGATGGGGCGTCTGCAAGGCCGAGGCCAGCAGGCCGATAATCCCGCGCAACCCCGCCTCCAGCCCGTCAAAAGCTGTGATGAACGTATCTTGCAGCCACTCGAATGCATTGGCGACGCTGCGCCCCACTGGGATTTTTGCGTCGGTAATGGGTTTGGTCAGAAAATCAGACATCGTATTCCCATGCCACAGCGACAGGCCCCGGTGGGGTTCCGGGGCCTGCCGGGTTTCAGTCTATCAGTCCAGTGCGGCCATGACGGCGTCATGCGCGTCACCACCGTCGAGGGTCGTGACACCGTCCAGCCAAGGGCCGATTGCGTCACGATTTGCCGAGAGCCATGCACGGGCGGCGGCTTCGGGCTCTGTCCCGTCATTCAGGATGGCGCCCATTATCTCGTTTTCCATCTCTAGCGTGAATTCCAGATTGTTGAGGAACACACCCAGATTGGGGCATTCTTCGACCAGACCTGCGCGGGTGTTGGTATAGACTTCGGCGCCACCGAAATCGGGGCCAAACCAGTCATCGCCGCCCTCCAGATAGGTCATGTCGAAATTTGCATTCATCGGGTGCGGCTCCCACCCCAGAAAAACAACGGGTTCGCCGCGCCGGTCTGCGCGCGCAACTTGTGCCAGCATTCCCTGCTCAGAGCTTTCGACCACAGTAAACCCGCCCAAGCCAAAGGCGTCATCCTCGATCATATCAAGGATCAGGCGGTTGCCGTCATTGCCTGGCTCGATCCCGTAGATGCGGTTTTCAAGCGCTTCGGCATTCGTGGCAATGTCGGCGAAATCGGCAATCCCCAAAGCCGCACCGTGCACATTTGTGGCCAGCGTATATTTTGCGCCTTCGAGGTTGCGGCGCACAGTGTCAACCGATCCTGCCTCGCGGTATGGGGCGATGTCGGCTTCCATTGTGGGCATCCAGTTGCCAAGGAACACATCAATATCGCCATTCGCCATAGAGGTGTAAGTCACAGGCACCGACAGCACCAGCGTGTTGGTTTCATAGCCAAGTGCGTCCAGCAGCGTGGTGGCTGCGGCTGTGGTGGCAGTGATGTCGGTCCAGCCGACATCCGAGAATGTGACAGAGGTGCATTCGGCGAATGCAGGGACGGCAGCGATTGTCGCAGCGGTTGCAAGGGTCGTCAGACGAAGGGTCATGGTATCTCTCCCGGTTGTGGTCTTTTTCTTGATTGACCAATCAATAAACAATCGGCTAGTCATAATGCAACGAAAAATTGACATGCAAGTTGCAGGAATGACATATGCCAAAGCTCGGGATGGAGCCTATCAGGCGCGACGCATTGATCAAGGCTGCGATTGTCGAGATCGGGCAGACCGGCTCGCTTGATGTGACGGTCAGCCGGATTGCAAAGCGTGCGGGCATGTCATCGGCGCTCGCGCATCACTATTTCGGGTCGAAGGAACAGATGTTTCTGGCGGCCATGCGGCATGTGCTGGCCCTCTATGGCGCAGAGATACGGGGCGCGCTTGTGGCCGCGGAAAACCCGCAAGGGCGTCTGCGCGCACTGGTGCGCGTGTCGTTTACCGGCACCAATTTCCGGCGGGAAGTGGTGGCGGCATGGCTGAATTTCTACGTCATGGCGCAGCGCAACGAAGAGGCGGCGCGCTTGTTGCGCATCTATCAGGCGCGGTTGCGCTCGAACCTGCGCCACGCCCTGCGCCCCCTTGCAGGACCCGGCGCAAATGACTTGGCCGATGGGGCGGCCGCGATGATTGACGGGGTCTATCTGCACGAAGCGCTGGGCACAGGTGAACCTGACGGCGCGCGCGCCGCACAGCGGGTGCAAGACTGGATCGAGGCCGCGATAGCAGGAGGCAAGACATGAGAGCACAACCAAAAGCCAGCCATTTCATTGCAGGCGCATGGGTCGAGGACCGGGCAGGCAGTGCATTTGAAAGCATTTTCCCTGCCACCGGTGAAGTCGTGGCACAGCTTCACGCCGCCACGCCCGCGGTGATCGATCAGGCCTTGGCGGCAGCGGCGGATGCGCAGCACGAGTGGGCCGCGCGCCCGCCGGTTGAGCGGGGGCGCGTATTGCGCCGCGCGGCAGATATTCTGCGCGTGCGCAATCACGAGCTGTCTGTGCTTGAGACGTTGGATACAGGCAAGCCGTTGCAGGAAACGCTGGTGGCCGATGCCGCCTCGGGGGCGGATGCGCTGGAATATTTCGCAGGCTTCGCGGCAACTGTGACGGGCCAGACGATCCCGCTTGGCCGCGACATGGCCTATACGCTGCGCGAGGCGTTGGGCGTTTGTGTGGGCATCGGGGCGTGGAACTACCCCATGCAGATCGCGTGCTGGAAAGCGGCCCCTGCGCTGGCCTTTGGCAATGCGATGGTGTTCAAACCCTCGGAAGTGACACCCTTGTCTGCGCTGGCCCTGGCAGAAATCCTGCAAGAGGCGGGTCTGCCGGATGGTCTGTTCAACGTGGTGCAGGGGATGGGCGAGGTGGGCGCACAGCTTGTGACCGATCCGCGCGTAGCCAAAGTGTCGCTGACAGGGTCGGTTCCAACTGGGCGCAAAGTCTATGCCAGCGCCGCACAAGGGATCAAATCCGCCACGATGGAGCTGGGCGGTAAATCGCCCTTGATCATATTTGACGATGCCGATCTCGATAATGCTGTGGGCGCCGCGATGCTGGCGAATTTCTATTCTGCCGGACAGATCTGTTCAAACGGGACGCGGGTCTTTGTGCATCGCAGCATCAAGACGGCGTTTCTGGACAAGCTGGCCGCACGCGCGGGGGCCATCGTGCTGGGCGATCCGCTGGATGAGGCCACGCAGATGGGGCCGCTGGTCTCGGACGGGCAACTCAGCAAGGTGCTGGGCTATATCGATCAAGGTAAGGCAGAGGGCGCGCGGCTGGTTTGCGGCGGTGCGCGTGTGGGCTCAACGGGGTGTTATGTGCAGCCCACAGTTTTCGCCGATGTGACCGATGAAATGGTGATTGCGCGCGAAGAGATTTTTGGGCCGGTGATGACCGTGCTGGATTTCGATGATGAGGCAGATGTCATCGCGCGTGCCAATGCCACCGAATACGGGCTGGCCGCTGGTGTTTTTACGCGCGACATTATGCGGGGGCACCGGGTTGTGAGCCAGTTGCAGGCGGGCACCTGCTGGATCAACGCCTATAACCTGACGCCTGTGGAAATGCCCTTTGGCGGGGTCAAGGCCAGTGGCGTGGGCCGCGAAAACGGCCATGCCGCGCTGGAGCATTATACACGGATCAAGTCCGTCTATCTGGGGCTGGGCGATGTGGATGCCCCCTATTGACTGATGCGCCCGGCTGACCGGGTCTGACCAAACTGCCGCGCCAAGTGGCGCGAAGAGATGCATTTGGCGGGCCATTCGGCCCGCGCGCCCGACCCCGAACTCGGGGCAAAATTCCGGGTGGCAAAAGCGGCATCAACGCGTAAGGGATCGACATGACAGAAGCAGATTACATCGTCGTTGGTGCAGGCTCTGGCGGCTCTGCTGCGGCCTATCGTTTGGCCGAGGCAGGGCATTCGGTGCTGGTGATCGAGGCGGGCGGCAGCGATGCGGGCCCGTTCATTCAGATGCCGGGTGCGCTCTCCTACCCGATGAATATGCGCCGCTATGATTGGGGCTTTCAGACCGAGCCGGAGCCGCATCTGGGCGGCCGCGTTCTGGCCTGTCCGCGCGGGCGGGTCATCGGGGGGTCATCCAGCATCAATGGCATGGTCTATGTGCGTGGCCATGCACAGGATTATGACCATTGGGCCGATAGCGGTGCGGATGGCTGGCGCTATGCGGATGTGCTGCCGTATTTCAAGCGTATGGAAGACTGGCATGGCGGCGACGGGTCGGACTGGCGCGGGCAGGGTGGGCCAGTGCATATCAGCCGTGGTGCGCGCGAGAACCCGCTCTTTGATGCCTTTATCGAAGCGGGGCGGCAGGCAGGCTATCCGGTGACCGAAGATTATAACGGCGCGCAGCAAGAGGGGTTTGGCGCGATGGAGGCCACGATCTGGCAGGGCCAGCGCTGGTCGGCAGCCCGCGCCTATCTGCGCCCTGCCTTGGCCACGGGGCGCGCAAAGCTGGTGCGCGGAGATGTCGCGCGGGTGCTGTTCGATGCGGATAACCGTGCCTGTGGCGTGGCCTTGCAGGACGGGCGCGAAATACGGGCGCGGGCGGAAGTGGTGCTGGCGGCCTCTAGCATCAACACACCGAAGCTGCTGATGCTGTCGGGGATCGGACCTGCCGCGCATCTGGCCGAGCATGGGATTGCGCTGCGCGCTGACCGCGCTGGCGTGGGGCAGAATTTGCAGGACCATCTGGAATTGTATCTGCAATATTCTGCAAGCCTGCCAATCACGCTTTATAAATACTGGAACCTGCCCGGAAAGGCATGGGTTGGCGCGCAATGGTTGTTTGCGCGCAAGGGGCCGGGTGCCTCTAACCAGTTTGAGGCTTGTGCTTTCATCCGCTCGCGCGCGGGCATTAGCTACCCTGACATTCAATATCATTTCCTGCCCATCGCCGTGCGCTATGACGGCAAGGCCGTGGCGGAAGGGCATGGGTTTCAGACGCATGTCGGGCCGATGCGGTCCAAAAGTCGGGGCTGGGTCAAGCTGCGGTCTGCCAATGCGCAAGACGCGCCACGCATCTGTTTCAACTATATGAGCGACCCACAGGATTGGGAGGAATTCCGCACCTGCATCCGCCTGACGCGCGAGATCATGGGGCAGGCGGCGTTTCACCCGTTTTTGCGCAAGGAAATACAGCCCGGCGCAGATGTGCAGGACGATGCCGCGCTTGATGACTTTATCCGCGCGCATGTCGAGAGCGCTTATCACCCTTGTGGGACAGCCAAAATGGGGCGGGCCAGCGACCCGATGGCGGTGGTGGACCCGCATGGCCGTGTGATCGGGGTCGAGGGGCTGCGTGTGGCCGACAGCTCGGTCTTTCCGCGTATCACAAATGGCAATCTGAATGCGCCCTCAATCATGGTGGGTGAGAAGATCGCAGATCACATGCTGGGCCGAAGCCTGCCTGCGGGCAATCAGGAGCCTTGGATGCATCCGGATTGGGCAAATGCGCAACGCTGAAGGACAGGCGCGGTTACACTGCGCACAGAGTTCATAAAAGTTAACAAAAGGTTAACAAACCCTTTGACCTGATTGCGTCACATGCGTCATGACTTGGCCCATGTTAAGGATTTGTTCGCTTTTCGTTCCCATACTTGTTGCGCTACCCCTTTGGGCGGCGCAGCCTGACATTGCAGGCGTGCCGCGCATCATTGATGGCGATACACTGGAAGTTGCGGGCCAGCGTATCCGGCTTGGGGGCATTGATGCGCCCGAGATGCGTGAGCAGTGTCAGGATGCCTCCGGGCAGCAATGGCCTTGCGGGTCTTGGGCGAAAGAGGCGGCGAAGGCGATGTTGGCAGGGCACAAGCTGCGATGTGTCGATCTGGGCCAGCGGAGTTACGACCGCGTTGTCGGGCGTTGCTATCTGGATGGACGCGATATCGCCGTTGACCTGATCGAAGCTGGCGTGGCGCGGGTGTGTTTGCGCTTTGCGCGTGAACAAGGGCAGGAACAGACCTATCTGCACGCAGAGCAGCGCGCAGTGAAGGCGCGGGCAGGTGTATTTTCAGGGCCGCTCAATCCTGTGGCGGGGTTTTGCGCGGCGTCAACCGCTTCTGCGCAGCACGTGGCGCCAGTGGTGCCGCCTGCGCCCGGCTGCGCCATAAAAGGCAATGTGTCGTCGAATGGTAGGATCTACCATCTGCCAGGGCAGCGCCATTACGATCAGGTCACGATGCGTGGCAGTGAAACACGCTGGTTTTGCACAGAAGACCAAGCGCAGGCTGCGGGATGGCGGCGCGCGCTGCACTAAGGGCTGCGCGATACTGTGAGCAGTCCTGAAAAGACCATCTGAATTACAAACAAAAACCCCCGCAGGCGAGGCCTTCGGGGGTTGCTGTTTCCAAAGCGGGGCGTAAGCCCCATTTCAGAGCGTATGCCGGTTCAGAGGCCGTTTTCGCGCTGCGCTTTCTTGCGCGCCAGTTTGCGCGCACGGCGGATCGCTTCGGCTTTCTCGCGGGCTTTCTTCTCGGAGGGCTTCTCGAAATGCTGCTTGAGCTTCATTTCACGAAACACACCTTCACGCTGGAGTTTCTTCTTCAGCGCACGAAGGGCCTGATCGACATTGTTGTCACGAACGGATACCTGCATGTGGTTTTCACCACCTTTCCAAGTTAGAGTTACGTTCAAGTGCAGGAATGGGTCGTCTAGCAAAACCTGTGCGCTATGTCCACCCGCAAGCTGAAACGGAGAAATGCCATGCGTGACCAGATTGATATCTTGCTTGATGCAGCCCTTTTGCATGTTCCTTTCGATGGCTGGAGTGACGAAGCCCTGAAGGCCGCCGCGCATGATTGCGGTATGGATATCGCCACGGCGCGGGCCTTGTTCCCGCGTGGCGGTGTCGATCTGGCACTGGCCTATCACCGGCGAGGGGATGCGCAAATGGCCGCACAGCTGGCGGCTGAGGATTTAAGCCATTTGCGGTTTCGGGATCGAATCGCATTTGCTGTGCGCACGCGAATCGAGGCGGCAGAGGATCGTGAGCTGGTCCGGCGCGGGGCCGCGCTGTTTGCGCTGCCGCCCTATGCACCGGATGGCGCACGCGTCATCTGGGGAACTGCTGATCTGATCTGGACCACGCTCGGGGACAGCTCGACCGATTACAACTGGTATACCAAACGGGCCACGCTTGCGGGGGTCTATTCCTCGACGGTGCTGTATTGGTTGGGCGATGACAGCCCGAATGCGCAAGCGACATGGAATTTTCTGGATCGGCGGATTGACGGGGTCATGCAATTCGAACGCGTCAAGGGCGCTGCAGAGAAGAACCCGCTGCTGCGCGCGGCCCTTGCAGGGCCAAAGGCGATTCTGTCGTGCATAAAGGCACCGGCACGCGGGCCGCAATCCGACCTGCCGGGCCATGTCAGCCGGCCACCCACGCAACAGGGTTGACGCCCGCGCGATTGCGACGCAGTTTGCCGCCCAAGAGGTACCGGGCGGGAGAGGGCGGAACATGGCAGTCGGCAAGGACATCGTCACATGGGTGGATGGCCAATGGCATAAAGGCAACGCGCCGATCATCGGGGCGGCCGATCATGCCGCATGGCTTGGCTCGCAAGTGTTCGACGGGGCGCGGCAGTTTGAAGGGGTGCGCCCTGATCTGGACCTTCACGCAGCCCGCATCATCCGGTCCGCCGAGGCGATGGGCATGGTGGCACCTGTCGATGCCGCAACCGTTCAAGGATTGATGGAAGAGGGCTGCGCCAAGTTTGCGCCCGATGCGGAGTTGTATCTGCGCCCGATGATGTGGTCGCGCGAATCCAGCCCAGGAATTATCGACGCCCTGCCCGACAGCACCGGCTTTGCAATTTGTATCGAGGCGCTGGAAATGCCTGCGCCGGGCGCGTTTTCGTTGACGGTTTCGCCCTTTTGCCGCCCGCGCCCCGATATGGCGCTGACCGAAGCCAAGGCAGGATCACTGTATGCCAACAACGCGCGCATCATGGCAGAGGCGCGTAAGCGGGGCTATTCCAACGCGCTGTCGCTGGATGTGGACGGGCATGTGGCCGAGACGGCCTCGACCAATGTGTTCATGGTGCGCGACGGGGTGGTGCTGACGCCGGTTCCCAATGGCATGTTCCTCAATGGTATCACCCGCCAACGCGTGATCGCGCTATTGCGCGCAGACGGGGTAGACGTGGTCGAGACCAGCTTGACGCTGGAGGATTTCCAGCAGGCCTCCGAGATTTTTGTGACCGGTAATATTGCAAAAGTGATGCCCGTGACACGCTATCTGGAGCGCGAATTGGGCACCCCGCGCATGGGGCTGCGGGCGCGCGAACTCTATTGGGATTACGCGCTGTCACATCGGGCATAAGGGGGCGCTGCCCCCTCTGGCGCGGAAACCCGCGCCATTCACCCCCGGAGTATTTCGGGCAAGAAAATGAAGCTGGAGGATGACCCATGGACTTGCCCGATACAATGCGTGCAATCGAGATATCAGAGCCGGGCGGCCCCGAAGTGCTGCGCGAGGTGAGCCGGCCCGTGCCTGTGCCGGGGGCCGGGCAGGTGGTGATCCGCATGGCCTATGCCGGGGTTAACCGCCCTGATGCGCTGCAACGCGCAGGGGCTTATGACCCACCCGCCGGTGCCAGCGATCTGCCCGGACTGGAAGGGGCGGGCACCATCGCGGCCCTTGGGGCAGGGGTGACGCGCTGGAGCGTCGGGGACAAGGTGTGTGCGTTGTTTCCGGGCGGCGCATATGCCGAACATGCACTGACGGATGCGGGGCAGGTGCTGCCTGTGCCTGAAGGAATGGGGCTGCGCGAAGCGGCCTGCCTGCCCGAGACATTTTTTACGGTCTGGTCCAATGTCTTCATGCGCGGGGGCTTGCAGGCAGGTGAGCGGTTTTTGGTGCATGGCGGATCTTCGGGCATTGGCACAACCGCAATCCAGTTGGCGCATGTCTTCGGGGCGCGGGTGTTTGCAACGGCGGGTTCGGACGAGAAATGTGCAGCCTGTGTGCAGCTGGGGGCAGAACAGGCGATCAATTACCGCGACGCGGATTTTGTTGAAATCCTGAAGAAAGAGGGTGGGGCGAACCTGATTCTGGATATGGTCGGCGGCGAGTATTTGCCGCGAAACCTGCGCGCCTTGGCGGTGGATGGGCGGTTGGTGCAGATTGCCTTTTTGCAAGGCCCCAAAGTTACCGTGAATTTTGCCCCTTTGATGATGCGGCGGCTGACGATCACCGGCTCTACGTTGCGGCCACAATCGGATGCGGCCAAAGCGGCGATCACTGCGCAGTTGGAGAGCGAGGTCTGGCCGCTGCTGGCGGCAGGGCGACTGGCGCCGGTGATGGACAGTGAATTCGCACTGAATGATGCGCCGCTTGCACATGCGCGGATGGAAAGCTCGGCGCATATTGGCAAAATTGTGCTGCGGATCGAGGGCTGACGTGGCCAGATAGGGAGCATCTGCATCTATTTTGGAGTGCCCTTGCATAATTTGATCAAGTTTTTGCATAATGGTCTAAAACGGGGTTGCCAAACCCCTCACTTTTCTTGTGAGATGCACGAAACATCACATGCCAGTCATGGCACGGGCCGAAGAGCGCCTGCGCCTGACTGTCCAACAGGGAGATGAACATGTCAGATACATCAGGACAGCAAATCTATCGGGTTGCGATCGCTGCGGGGGCTGCGCTTGCGTTGCACGGCGGCATGGCTGCGGCGGAAACTGTCAATGTGTTCAACTGGTCCGATTACATCACGGACGAAGTGCTGGAGCAGTTCACCGAGGAAACGGGGATCACCGTCAATTACGACGTCTATGACAGCAACGACACGCTGGAGGCGCGCTTGCTGGCCGGGTCATCCGGGTTTGATGTGGTGGTTCCAACGGGAACTTTCCTGCAACGCCAGATTGCTGCAGGCGTGTATCAGCCGCTGAACCGTGACTTGCTGCCGAATATGGAGAACATGGACCCCGACCTTATGGCCGCTGCGGGCGCGCATGATCCCGGCAACGAGCATGCCACCATCTATATGTGGGGCACGACCGGCATTGGCTATAACATAGACATGGTGGCGGAACGCCTGGGCGAAGATTTCGAGGTCGATACCTGGGCGATGATCTTTGACCCGGAAATCGCCGCGCAACTGGCCGATTGCGGCATTTCTTGGCTTGATTCGCCGACTGACATGTTTCCCGCAGCCTTTGCCTATATGGGGCTGGACCCGCAATCCACCGATGCCGCAGATTTCGAGGCAGCAAGCGATATGATGCAGGCCGCGCGCGAACATGTGCGCTATTTCCATTCTTCGCAGTATATCTCTGATCTGGCCAATGGCGAAACCTGTGTTGCAGTCGGGTGGTCGGGTGACGTGTTGCAAGCCGCAGAGCGGGCCGAGGAAGCGGGGCAGGGCGTGAATGTCTGGTATGCCATCCCGCGCGAGGGCGCGATGCAGTGGTTTGATTTGATGGGAATTCCCGCAGATGCGCCCAATCCTGAAAACGCGCATGCCTTCATTGATTTCATCATGCGCCCCGAGATCAGCGCAGCGATCACCAACTATGTCTGGTTCCCCAATGCCAACGCGGCCTCATGGGAATTGGTTGATGAGGAAATCTTCACTGACCCTGCCATTTTCCCGACCCCGGAGGTGACGGAAACCCTGTTTACAGGTGTCAGCTATGACAGCCGCACAGACCGCACCGCGACGCGCCTGTGGACACGGGTCCGCACTGGTCAGTAAATGAACGCAGCCTCTGCCGCCAAGGTGTGGGCAGGGGCATTTCACTTTGCCAAGACGGGGTCTTATGCCACAGTCAGCTATCGCAGCCGATACAAGGCCCTGGCGACGCGAGGGCGCGCGGCCCTTTATTTCGGTACGCGGGGTCACCAAGAGCTTTGGTGATTTCACTGCCGTCTCCAATATTGACCTCGACATTTATCAGGGCGAATTGTTTTGCCTGCTGGGCGAATCCGGGTGTGGCAAATCCACATTGCTGCGCATGTTGGCAGGGTTCGAGCAGCCGACAAGCGGGACGATGACCATTGATGGCGAGGATATGGCCCGCGTGCCCCCTGACCGCCGCCCGACCAATATGATGTTTCAATCCTACGCGCTGTTTCCGCATATGAGTGTCGAGAAAAACGTGGCCTATGGGCTGTTACGCGAAGGGTTGAAGAAATCCGAAGCCTATCACCGTGCGGGCGAGATGCTGCGCATGGTCAAGCTGGAGAAGCTGGCGCGGCGCAAGCCGGACCAGTTGTCAGGCGGGCAGCGCCAGCGGGTGGCGTTGGCGCGCGCGCTGGTCAAGCGCCCCAAATTGTTGTTGCTGGATGAACCCCTTGGTGCGCTGGACAAAAAACTGCGCGAGGAGACGCAGTTCGAGTTGATCAAAATTCAGGAAACGCTGGGTGTGACATTCATTGTCGTCACGCATGATCAGGACGAGGCGATGACTTTGGCCACCCGCATCGGCGTGATGAAAGATGGCGGCATCGAACAGATCGGCGAGCCGCGCGAGATTTACGAGACGCCAAATTCACGCTTCGTTGCGGATTTTATAGGATCGGTCAACCTGTTCGAGGGCAAGGTCGATGCGGTCGTCCCTGATATGATGCGCATCGAAACGCAGGAATTGGGTGCGGTGCTGTTGCCGCCGCAAGGGGGGCTGACGCGGGCGCAAAAGGTCTGGGGCGCTGTACGGCCCGAACGCTTTGCGCTGTCGCGGATCAAGCCCGAGAATACCCCGAATGTCTGGCACGGCGTGGTCGAGGAAATGGGCTATATCGGCCATATGTCGCAGTACCGCATCCGGCTGGAGAATGGTGTCCTGATCCGCGCCAGCCAGTCGAACCGCCTGCGCGATGAAGACCCGATTTCATGGGATGAAAAAGTCTGGATTTCAGTTCAGCCATCTGCATTTCGGGTGCTGACCCGATGAGTGCTGGCAATGCCTTGACCCGGTCGGCGCCATGGCGCGGCACTGCATGGGTGATGGGCAAGTTAGGGCTTAGTGGGCGCACATTGGTGATTGCCATTCCGATGCTGTGGTTGGGGGTGTTCTTTCTGGCACCGTTTTTCGTGCTGGGCCGCATCTCACTGGCCGAGGCGCTGATCGCCCGCCCGCCCTACACGCCGTTATTCGAGCGCGGACCGGACGGGTCGTTGCAGATCATCGCCAGCCTAGAGAATTACCGCTTTCTGATGACGGACGCGCTGTATCGCAACGCCTATCTGTCGTCGATCCGCGTGGCGTTTGTCTCGACCATTTTCGCGCTGCTGATCGGCTATCCGATTGCCTATTATATCGCCCGCGCGCCAGAGCCGAAACGCTCGATCTTGCTGCTGATGGTGATCTTGCCGTTCTGGACCAGTTTTCTGCTGCGGGTCTATGCGTGGATGGGGTTTCTGCGCTCGAACGGGGTGATCAACAACACGCTGATAAGCCTTGGCATTATCGACAGCCCCATCCAGATGATGCAGACCGATTTCGCGGTTTATATAGGGATCGTCTATACGTATCTGCCTTTCATGATCCTGCCGCTCTATGCCAACCTGACCAAGCTGGACGGCGCTTTGCTGGAAGCGGCGAGCGATCTTGGCGCGTCACCCACAGTGACCTTCTTCACGGTGACATTGCCGCTGTCACTGCCCGGTATCGTGGCAGGGTCTATGCTGGTGTTCATTCCGGCCATCGGTGAATATGTCATTCCCGCACTTCTGGGCGGGCCGAATACGCTGATGATCGGGCGGGTGTTGTGGGATGAGTTCTTCTCAAGCCGCGATTGGCCTGTGGCCTCTGCGGTGGCTATTGTGATGCTGGTGCTGGTTGTCGCGCCGATCATGTGGCTGCAATCGGTCCAGAACCGGCGGGAGGAGCGCTGATGCGTGGGTGGTTCCTGCCTATGGCTGTCGTGTTCGGGTTTGTGTTCCTTTATGCGCCGATCATCTCGTTGGTGGTGTTTTCCTTCAATGAAAGCCGCCTTGTCACGGTATGGGGTGGGTTTTCAACGCGCTGGTACGGCGAGCTGCTGCGCGACCGCCAGATACTCGGCTCGGCATGGATCAGCCTTCAGGTCGCCTTTGCCAGCGCCACGCTGGCCACAATCATCGGCACGCTGGGCGCATTTGTGTTGACGCGGTTCAGCACGTTTGCGGGGCGGTTGTTGCTGACCGGCATGATTACCGCGCCGCTGGTGATGCCAGAGGTGATTACCGGGCTGTCTCTGCTGTTGTTGTTCGTCTCAATGGAGTTGTCGCTGGGCTGGCCCGCAGGACGTGGCCTGACCACGATCATCATTGCACATACGACATTTTGCGCAGCCTTCGTCGCCGTGATTGCGCAGTCGCGCTTGCGCAGCATGGACGAGTCGTTGGAAGAAGCCGCGCGCGATCTGGGGGCGGGACCAGTGCGGGTGTTTTTTGACATCACGCTCCCGGTCATAACGCCTGCGCTGGTGGCGGGGTGGCTTTTGGCCTTTACCCTGTCGCTGGATGATCTGGTGATTGCAAGTTTCGTGTCTGGCCCCGGTGCCTCGACCTTGCCTATGGTGATCTTCTCGAAAGTGCGCCTTGGAGTCAGCCCCGATATAAACGCGCTGGCAACCATCATCATCGGCTTTGTGGTGATCGCTGTTCTGATCGCGGGCTGGTTGATGCGGCGGGCATTGCGCCAAGGGAAATAAGGTGACTCCCGTAATAATAATTACTGATGATAAGTATCAGTAAAAGAAACTTAACCTGATGCATAATACCTGTTAGAACCGTTCCAGAAATCCACAGATGGAGGGAATCATGGACGGTTCTGATAAAGCGGGCAAATGCCCAGTCATGCATGGCGGACAAACCAGTACGGGCAACGCCGTAATGGATTGGTGGCCAAAGGCCCTTAACCTCGACATTCTGCACCAGCACGATACCAAGGTGAACCCGCTGACAGGGTTCAGCTACCGCGAAGAGGTGAAATCCCTTGATTTCGAAGCACTGAAGGCAGACATCCACGCGCTGATGACCGACAGTCAGGACTGGTGGCCTGCAGATTGGGGTCATTATGGCGGCCTGATGATCCGCATGTCATGGCACGCCGCTGGCACATACCGTGTGCAGGACGGTCGTGGCGGTGCGGGCACTGGCAACCACCGTTTTGCCCCGCTCAATTCATGGCCTGATAACGCCAATCTCGACAAGGCGCGCCGCCTGCTGTGGCCGATCAAGAAGAAATACGGCAACAAGCTCAGCTGGGCCGACCTGATGGTTCTGGCAGGCACCATTGCCTATGAAAACATGGGCTTGAAAACTTTTGGCTTTGCCTTTGGCCGCGAAGATATCTGGCAGCCCGAAAAGGACATCTATTGGGGTGCGGAAAAAGAATGGCTCGCCCCGTCGGACGAGCGGTATGACAATGTGGGCGACGCGTCCACGATGGAAAACCCGCTGTCCGCAGTTCAGATGGGCCTGATCTATGTGAACCCCGAAGGCGTGAACGGCCAGCCCGATCCGCTGAAAACAGCCGCCCATGTGCGCGAAACCTTTGCCCGTATGGCGATGAATGACGAAGAAACCGTCGCTCTGACCGCAGGGGGCCACACTGTTGGCAAAACCCACGGTAATGGCCGCGCAGAAGACCTTGGTCCCGCCCCTGAAGGTGCGGCACTGGAAGAAGGTGGCCTTGGCTGGATGAACCACAAGGCGCGCTCTATTGGCCGCGATACTGTGACATCGGGGATTGAGGGCGCTTGGACAACCGAGCCTACGAAATGGGATATGGGCTATTTCAAACTGCTGTTCGGATATGAGTGGGAATTGAAGAAATCCCCCGCCGGTGCATGGCAGTGGGAACCCATCAACATCAAGGAAGAAGACAAGCCGGTTGATGTCGAAGACCCCTCGATCCGCCTGAATCCGATCATGACCGATGCCGACATGGCCATGAAGATGGACCCGGCGTATCGTGCTATCTGTGAAAAGTTCATGGCAGACCCTGCTGCGTTTGACGACGCTTTTGCCCGCGCATGGTTCAAACTGACCCACCGCGACATGGGGCCGCAAGAACGCTATATCGGGCCGGATGCCCCCAAAGAGGTGCTGATCTGGCAAGATCCGGTTCCTGCGGGTAATTCTGACTATGATGTGTCCGCAGTGAAGGCAAAGATTGCGGCCAGCGGGCTGTCACTGTCCGAGATGGTGGCAACAGCTTGGGACAATGCGCGCACCTTCCGCCAGTCCGACTATCGCGGCGGGGCCAATGGCGCGCGCATCCGTCTGGCACCGCAAAAGGACTGGGCTGGAAACGAGCCTGAACGCCTGCAAAAAGTGCTGAGCGTGCTGGAGCCGATTGCGCAACAAACCGGCGCTTCGGTTGCGGATGTGATCGTGCTGGCAGGCAATCTGGGTGTCGAGCAGGCGGCAAAAGCTGCTGGCTTCAACATCGAGGTGCCTTTCGCACCGGGTCGGGGTGACGCGACTGACGAGATGACAGATGCCGACAGCTTCAAATGGCTGGAGCCGGTTGCCGATGGTTTCCGCAACTGGATGATGAAGGACTATGTCGTCTCGGCAGAAGAGTTGATGCTGGACCGCGCGCAGCTTATGGGGCTGACCGGCCCTGAAATGACTGTTCTGCTGGGCGGTATGCGGGTCATGGGCACCAATCATGGCGGCACGATGCACGGTGTCCTCACCGACCGTGTGGGCGCGCTGACTAATGATTTCTTTGTCAATCTGACGGATATGGCATGGAAATGGGAACCCAAAGGCCCCAACCTGTACGAGATACAGGACCGCAAGACCGGTGCGCCGAAATGGACCGCCACACGCGCTGATCTGGTGTTCGGGTCGAACTCGATCCTGCGTGCCTATGCCGAGGTCTATGCACAGGACGATGCGTCCGAGAAGTTTGTGCAGGATTTCGTCGCAGCTTGGGTCAAGGTTATGAACGCCGATCGTTACGATCTGGCCTGATATCCAAGACAATCTTTATGCGCGGCGTGCCCTCGGGTGCGCCGCGTTTTTTATGGCGCAAGCTTGTAGCGGGCCAGCCGGCCGTAATGGGGCAAGGCGGCGTCACTGATCGCGCGTAAGGGAGCGGGCAATTCGGGCAGTGGTCCCTCAGCCCCGGCAAACCCTGTGGAGCGATGCACAGCCTCATACCAGACAGGCGCCCAGACCCCGTCATAGGGTTTCGGGCCAGCGGGCCAGTTCAGCATCTCCGGGCGATAGTCGAGACCTAGCGCTTTGCAGAGCGCGCGCATCATCCCGTCGGGGTCAGCGCGGATATCGGCGCTATCAATCACCAGGGGCGCATTTTTCGCCTGCTGAAACCCGCTTTCAGAACTCAGCGAAACTCCGCCCGGATTTCCAGCAATGCCGTTATTCTCGTGAAAAACGCTTTCAAAAATCTCTGCCTGTTGCACAAATCCGATATCTTGCAGCGTCACATCGGCATATTTCGCCCCGAAACTTGCCAAAACACGATCTGGATGCCGGATCAGAAAGACATTGACCACATCCGACATCCAGTCGCGCGGCATTCCGTCGATCATATGCTGACACATATGTTTTTGATAGGTGATCCGCGCCCCCTCGGGCGGGTCTGCGCGCAGATCGTGGACAATCTCTGCCGGGTTGCGCCCGTCTGCGGCCATGATTTCGGTGGCCATCGGGTGTGCCAGACCGGTTGCGCGCAGGTAGCACGCATAGAACGGCTCATCCCAGACTGCGCAATCGCCGCGCGCTGCAAACGCATACATCAGCGCGGTCGACAGGTTGCGCGGGCCGGACCACATCGCAATCCGCATCACACCCCTACCAGTGCCATATACAAATCACGGATACGCGCGGTGACTGGCCCCAATTGCCCGTTACCGATCTGGCGGCCATCAATCATGGCAACAGGGGTTTGCGCCCCAAATGTGCCAGTCAGAAAAGCCTCATCCGCGCCATAGCAGTCGACCAGCGAGAAATTACGCTCATACACGGGTATATCATTGTCGCGGCATATCTCGATCACCTTCGCCCGCGTGATTCCGTTCATGCAGTAATCGCCCGTTGAGGTCCAAACCGCGCCCTTGCGCACGATGAAAAAATTGCAGGCATTGGTTGTGTTCACAAATCCATGCACGTCCAGCATCAGCGCCTCATCCGCGCCTGCCTTTTCGGCGGCGATACAGGCCAGAATGCAGTTGAGTTTTGAATGGCTGTTCAGCTTGGGGTCTTGGGTCATGGGCAGGCCGCGCAGATGGGGCACAGTTGCTAGTCTGATGGGCCGCCCGATCTGAGCGCGCGAATGCTCCATGATGATCGCCACAGTCGGACCAGAGCGCGACAGGGCAGGGTGCTGGAAGGGGCGTGTCTTGACCCCCCGCGTGACCATCAGGCGGGCATGGGCATCATGTGTCATGCCATTGGCCGCGCGGGTGTCTTCCAGTGCGGCAATAAGGGCGGCGCGGTCCATGCCGATATCAAGATCAATGGCCTTTGCGGCCTCGAACAGCCGGTCAAGATGCAAGTCCAGAAAGGCCCATGTGCCATTATACAGGCGCAACCCTTCCCAAACACCATCGCCCAGCATGAAACCGGAATCGTAAACGGATACCAACGCTTCGGCACGTGGTTTGAGTGTGCCGTTGATCCAGAGCAGGATGCTCTCGTTGCGCGCATCCTCATCGGATTGATGGGTGAATGTCTCAATATCCATGGAACGAGGCTAGCGCGGTGGATCGCCCGTGAAAACCCGCAATCCTCACAAACGGGTTTGCAACAGAAACGCCCGCGTTCGGGCGACGGCGCGAAACTCGCTTCTGGTCTTGCCCTTGATCCGGTGCAGTTGCGACGCAGGCCATGCCAGCGCCTCCACCCACCACAGACGGCGGGCCAGTGCACGCGTGCGCGCACATACGCCCAGACTGTCACCGGCCTGATACCCGGCCCATATATGCGGTGCGATGTGATGATGCTCGGGCGCCATCGCAAACACGGAATTGAGCAACAAGATAACATCGCGCGCCTGATCGCGTGGAGTGGCGCGGAGTTTTGCGCCAGCTTCCAGATCGATGAATGTGATCTGCGCACCATCCCAGCACAGATCCCGAATGGCGGGCCGCCCATGCGCCAGCCCCAAGGCGTGCAACCGGGCCAGCGCGCGCCCGGCCTGAGTCAATATATGCGCGGTGATGCTGCCTTGGGTGACCATTGCGGATAATGTCTCGCCGCTATGTGTCATGACAATCCGCGTTGCATCAGACGCGGCAACATGTGGAACGGGCGCTCCTTTTGCGGCAAAATCCGTCAAAAGGGCCAGTTCGCGCGCGAAGGCTTTGTCAGGGTCGCCCTTTTGCACCCGATCAAGCAGGCTTGCATGACGCTCGACAGATTTGACGATATAGCGCGTGCCCTTGTGGGTCAGCCGTTTGATACGCCCTGTGGAAAGCTGCCCTGCGGCATTCAACAACTCATCAGCGCTGGCAGGGTGTTCGGTCATGTCTGTCATTGGTGCCTGATATCGGATCAAGTCACGCTGTCAATATCGGTACGGGATGCGGCGTTTTATGCATGCAAGCACTTTCGCAAACCGATAAAGCATCCATATGGCAGATGCGATGACGACATTGGTTTTGATGGCATTCGGCGGCGGGCTGGGCAGTGTCTTGCGGGCGGTGCTGTCGGGCCGGGTGGCACGGTATGCACACCCCGCTGTTGGTGTGTTTGTTGTAAACCTGTCGGGCAGTTTTCTGATCGGGTGTGCATGGTCCGCGCTGGCGACAATGAATGGCCAGTATGACACGATTTTTCAGGATTTCTATTTTCAGATTTTTGCCCTTGGTGTGCTGGGCGGGTATACGACCGTCTCAAGCTTTGCGCTGCAAACTTTTGAATTGTGGCAGTCAGACAGGCGCGGGGCGGCGGTTTTCAATAGCATAGGCTCGGTTCTGGCCTGTCCCGGCGTGGCGGTGTTCGGGGCCTGGGTGGCGGCAGCGGTCCTTGGCGGTGGCACGCTATGACGCGCGGGGCAGGGGTCCTTGTTGCAATAGCGATTGGCGGTGCCCTCGGGACCGGGGCGCGTGCAGCGATCAGCATGGCCGGAATGCAAATTCTGGAAGAGAACGCCTATCTTGCGACCTTGGTGGTCAATGTCCTTGGGGCAGCGTTGATCGGGTATCTGGCGACACGCGCACTGCAACCGCGCGCACAAGCGCTATGGATGACCGGGTTTTGCGGCGGGTTTACCACATTTTCCCTGTTCTCGCTGGAAATCCTGCTGTTGCTGGAACGCGATCTGGCGCCGGCGCTTGCCTATGGCGCAGGCTCGCTCGGGGTGTGGCTTGTCGGCGTGTGGGCGGGATACAGCTTTGGCCGCGCGCGTCCGTAAGCGTCGCGTCAGATATTCTCGACCTGTGGCATACCCATGACGTGATAGCCGCCATCGACATGGATAATTTCGCCCGTCGTATAGGCCCCATAATCGGATGCCAGATACACGGCAGTCCCGCCGACCCCTTCAAGGGTGGCATTGCTGCGCAGCGGCGCGTTCGCTTCGGCATGGCGAAAGGTCTTGCGCGCGCCGCCAATGGCCGCCCCCGCCAGCGTTTTCATCGGGCCGGGGCTAATGGCGTTGACGCGGATGCCCTCTGGCCCCAGATCATTGGCCAGATAGCGCACGGAACTTTCCAGCGCCGCTTTGGCCACGCCCATGACATTGTAGAACGGGGTGACAGTGTTGGAGCCCTGAAAGGTCAGCGTCAGCAATGTGCCGCCATTCGGCATCAGTTCCGAGGCGCGGCGCCCAAGGTCGATGAAGCTGTAGCAACTGATCTCCAGCGATGTCTTGAAATTCGCGCGGCTGGTGTCGCGGAACCGTCCTGTCAACTCGTTCTTATCGGAAAAGGCGATGGCATGGACCAGAAAATCCATTCTGCCCCAGCGCGCCTTCAAGGTGTCAAATGCGGCGTCGAGCGAGGCTTCGTTGGTGACATCCACATCCAGCAACATGTCAGACCCGAGCGAGGCCGCGAGCGGTTCAACCCGCTTGCCGAACGCTTCGCCCTGATAGCTGAAGGCCAGCTCTGCGCCCTGATCGGCCATCGCTTTCGCAATGCCCCACGCGATAGAGCGTTCATTGGCGACGCCCATGATCAGCCCGCGTTTGCCCGCCATCAAGCCTGACATCATATTACCTTTCAGTCACGATACGCGCTCATGACAAGCGTCGCATTGGTGCCGCCAAAGCCGAAACTGTTGGACAGGACGGTGTCCAGCTCGACATTCTCGACCAGTTTTGTGGCGATTTCGCCCTCATTTATGGCGGGGTCCAACTCTGTCACATTGGCAGATGCTGCAATAAAGCGCCCCTGCATCATCAGCAGCGAATAGATCGCTTCCTGCACGCCGGTCGCGCCAAGGCTGTGGCCGGTCAGTGATTTTGTCGAGGAAATGGGCGGCACGTTGCCGAGCCCCCAGATCCGGCGGATGGCTTCCACCTCGGTCACGTCGCCAGCGGGGGTCGAGGTGCCATGCGCGTTGATATAACTGACCTTGCGCCCTTCGGGCAATGTGTCCAAGGCCAGCCGCATCGACCGCTCGCCACCTTCGCCCGAGGGGGCGACCATGTCATGCCCGTCTGATGTGGCACCATAGCCCGTGATCTCGGCATAGATTTTTGCGCCGCGTGCTTTTGCGTGCTCCAACTCTTCTAGCACCAGCATCCCGCCGCCGCCGCCGATCACAAACCCGTCGCGTGTCGCGTCAAAGGCCCGTGCAGCGGTTTCAGGCGCGTCATTATATTTGGAAGACATCGCCCCCATTGCGTCGAACAGGCATGACAATGTCCAGTCCAACTCTTCGCCGCCACCGGCAAAGATGATGTCCTGCTTGCCCATCTGGATCAGTTCCGCCGCGTTGCCGATGCAATGCGCCGATGTCGAGCAGGCAGAGGTGATCGAGTAATTCACGCCCTTGATCTTGAAGGGCGTGGCCAGACAGGCCGAATTGGTCGAGGACATGCAGCGCGTGACCATGAAGGGTCCCATGCGCTTGGGACTACCCTTTTCAATCACGATCTTATGGGCCTGAAACAGGTTTGCCGTCGATGGCCCGCCAGAGCCGGTAATCAGCCCCGAGCGTGGGTTGGACACATCGCTTTCTTCCAGCCCGGCATCGGCAATTGCCTGCTCCATCGACAGAAAGTTATAGGCCGCACCTGCCCCCATGAAGCGCAGATTGCGCTTGTCGATATGGTCTTCCAGCACGATCTGTGGCTGGCCGTGGATTTGGCTGCGAAATCCGTGCTCGGCATATTCGGGCGAAAAGACAATTCCTGAACGCCCGGCGCGCAAACTCTCTGACACTTCTGTGGCAGAATTCCCGATGGGCGAGATGATCCCAAGCCCAGTGATGACAACACGACGCATACCGCCTCCCATTTCAAACTTCTTGCCTGTCTAGGACAGCAGGGCCCTTGGGGCAAGTCAGAAGCCAATTCCCGATCAGAGCGTGTCGCGCGCAGGGATGCGCTGCAACAACGGCATCAAGGATGACATATCCGGCCCATGTGCCTGCCCTGTTAACGCCTTGCGCAGTGGCATGAACAAGCCTTTGCCCTTGCGCCCTGTTGCCGATTTGACCGCGCTGGTCCAGTCTGACCACGCCTCTGGCCCGTACGGCGGGGGGGGCAGCAGCTTCAGGGCCTCAGCCACGAATTCGGCATCTTCGGGCGCAATTTCGGGCGCGGCCCCGTCACGGCACAAGGCCCACCACGCGCCCAGATCATCCAGTCGTGTGATATTCTCGCGGGCAACCTGCCAGAATTGTGGCCCCAATTCATCGGGCACGCCAAGGCTTGCGATCTGATCGGCCACCGCCTCGTAAGGGCGGGACTGAACATCGGCGCGGGTCAGTGGCCACAAGTCCTCCGCATCGAATTTCGTGGGGGCCGAGCCGAACTGGTCCAGATCGAAGCTTTCAGCGATTTCGTCCAACGTCATGCGCAATTCAACCGGCTGGCTGGACCCAAGGCGCGCCATCAGCGACAACAACGCCGCCGGTGTCACCCCCTGCGCGCGCAGATCGCGCAAGGACAATGTGCCAAGGCGTTTGGACAGCGCCTCGCCCTGCGGGCCGGTCAGAAGTGAATGATGCGCAAAGCTGGGGGCCGTGCCGCCCAATGCTTTGATGATCTGGATTTGCGTGGCGGTGTTTGTCACATGGTCCGACCCGCGCACGATATGGGTGATGCCCATATCCATGTCATCCACCACCGAGGCGAGTGTATAAAGCACCTGACCATCCGCGCGGATCAGCACAGGGTCCGACACGCTGGCCGCATCAATCGAGAGTGGCCCCAATATGCCATCGTCCCATTCAATCCGCGTCTGGTTCAGCAAGAAGCGCCAATAGCCCGCGCGCTCTGCCCGCAGCCTGACCCTGTCTGCATCCTCAAGTGTCAGGGCCGCGCGGTCATAGACGGGCGGTCGGCCCATATTAAGTTGTTTCTTACGCTTGAGGTCCAACTCGCCCGGCGTCTCGAAGCATTCATAGAAGCGCCCATCGGCACGCAACCGCTCTGCCGCATCTGTGTAGCGGTCCAGCCGTTTTGACTGCTGCTCGATCCGGTCCCATGTCAGGCCCAGCCATTCAAGGTCATACTGAACACCGTCGATATATTCTTGCTTAGAGCGTTCGGCATCGGTGTCATCCAGCCGCAATATGAATTCACCGCCTGATTTGCGCGCAATCAGGTAATTGAACAGCGCCGTGCGCAGATTGCCGATATGCAGATATCCGGTCGGGGATGGAGCGAAGCGCGTGACGATACGGGACATGGCGGAAACCTCCTGAAGCCAGCCTTCCTTTTTCACAAGGCATGGCCCAGTGCAAGGCCTGCACAGTACTGCACCAGGGTTGCGCGCGCTGACAGCTTTGGCTGCAAGTCACGAATTTGCGCGCAAGGGTGATACAGTTTATTTTGACCGAGACACAATGCAACGCCAAAGCTAGACTCTGTAATGAACGGCAGGTTGCGTGATCGGTTGGGGGACTAAATGCGTTTAATAAAGGCTATTGTTGCAATGTTGATTGGGGTCGCCATCCTGCTGGGGGGGGCTTTGTTCATCTTGCCGACAGAACGTATCGCCATTTTGGCGGCGCAACAGTTTGAAGCCGCAACCGGACGCAGCGTGCAATTTGACGGTGAAGTCCGGGCCAGTTTCTACCCCGTGATCGGGGCCACTGCGCAGAATGTGCGCATCGGCAACCCGCAATGGGCCGGCGAGGGACCCCTGCTCGCGGCCGCCGAAATGGATATTGGCTTGAATCTGCTCGCGCTGATCCGCGGTGATATCGTGGTCGAGCGGATATTGCTGCAAGACCCGCAATTGCACATGCTGCGCGATGCCGAAGGTCAGTTGAACTGGGGCTTCCGGTCCGGCACCAACGATGCCGCTGCCCCCGATACCTCAGAGGGGGCCTCAGTACGCCGCCAACGCAATGTTTCGCTGACCGAAGCCCGCATCAGCGGGGGTAGTCTGCATATCGAGGATGCCCAGTCCGGCACAGATATGCGCATCACCGGTCTGGATGCCACCTTGCGTCTTGAAGGGCTTGCTGGCCCGGCTGATCTCAGCGCGTCGGGCACGCTGAACGGGCAATCCTTTCAGGTGGCAGCCACCACGGATAATGCCGAGCGTATGATCTCTGGTGCGGTCAGTGCGGTGACTGTCGACGCAATCGCTGCGGGCGTGACCCTTGTCTTTTCAGGGCGTGCCGGATTGCAGGATCTGGTGTTCGAGGGCCAGCTTCAGGCGCAAGCCCCGGCGTTGCGCCCGCTGATGCAGCTTGCAGGGCAGTCAGGGGGCGTGGTTGCACCCCAGTTTTTGCCATTGGGTCTGACAGGACAGGTCACACACACCGCTGATGGAACGCTGTATGGCCGAGATTTGCAGCTTCGGGCCGGAGGGGTGCGCCTGACGGGGGCGGCGGATCTTGGCTTTGGGGCGGAGCGCCCGCGCCTGTCGGGGCAGCTATCGGGCGATGTGCTGGATCTGCGCAGCGCGGGGGCCACAGGGCAGGGCGGGCAGAGCGGCCAGACAGGCGGATCAGGCTGGTCGCGCGCGCCGATAGATGCCAGCGTTTTGGACGGGCTGGATGCAGATGTCTCGCTGACGCTTGCGGGCGTGCGGACTGATATGACCAGTCTGGGCCGTATGCGAGTCGGGGTTGCGATTGACCGCGCCCGTGCCGTGTTCGATCTGCGCGAAGTCGCGTTGTTCGGGGGGCAGTTGGCGGGTGAATTCGTGATGAACAACCGCTCTGGCCTGTCCGTGGGCGGTGATCTGCGCTTGCGCGGTATTGATCTGCTGCCGCTGCTGACCGAGATGGCGGATTATCGGCGATTGCAAGGCATGGCGAATATGGACCTGCAATTTCTGGGTGTGGGCAACACCTTGCATGACATCATGAATTCGTTGCGCGGTGAAGGGACGCTGGCGCTGTCGCAGGGCGAGATTATCGGCTTCGATCTGGCAGGTATGCTGCGCAATCTGGACATGTCCTATATGGGGGAAGGGAACCGCACGGCCTATCAGTCGGTCAATGGCAGTTTCACCATTGCCGACGGGGTGTTGCGCAACGAAGATCTGCGGCTGGAGGCGCGGCAGTTTACCGTCACCGGGCGCGGGCAGGTGGGGCTGGGCCAGCGCAATCTGGACTACCGCATCGTGCCTGCGGCGGTGCGTGGTGATGATACCTTGCGCGTACCACTGATGATGACAGGGCCATGGGATTCCCCGCGCTTTCGACTGGATATGGAAGCGCTGGCGCGCGAACAGACGCGGCTGGAACGCGAGCGGCTGGAAGAAATCGCCCGCGAAGAGGCCCTGCGTCTGGAAGAGCGGACGCGCAGTCAAGTGGAGCGGCGCTTGCAGCAGGATCTCGGGGTCAAGCGCGAAGAGGGTGAGCGGATCGAAGACACCTTGCGCCGCGGGCTGGAGGCCGAGATCGGCAACCGTCTGCGCGGATTGCTGGGCGGGAATTGATGGCAGTGTCCGAGGGTGCGCACGCCGACAGACGGTGTACATGGCTGGCGGCCTTGCCCATAACGGTGGTGCAAGGTGCTTGGGGATAGTCGCCTAACGGCATCAAAAGCTGACGGCAAGCCTGTATGCCAGCCCGAAGCGCCGTTGCCTGATACACTGTGCGGCGTTCCCCTCAGGTCTTCTTCGGCCCTGCAAGGAACCAGATAATCAAACCGATAACGGGAAAGATAAGAACAAGCAGTATCCAGAGAACTTTTTGTCCCTGCGTCGCGCCTGAGCCCAGAATTGACACTGCCGCCCAAACGACCAGTGCAAGGTGAAGAATGCCCAGCAAGCCAGTATAATTGGTGTTCATATTGTCCCTCAACATATTTTCAGTCTGATACGACGCAACGCTCTGCCAGCGGGTTTGGTTCCATGCGAAAGGAAACCGCGCAAGTGCCGGTTTGGCCCCGGCGTATTATGGCGCGGCGTATCTGTGGGGTGCGGACCCTCTCGACAAAGGCCCTATTCCCGCGCTAGGTCACATCTTATGATACCTGACCTGATCCCCGTGCGCGGCACACTCACACCGCAAAAACCGCTTGATACGCTCACATGGCTGCGCGTGGGCGGGCCTGCCGATTGGCTGTTTCAACCCGCCGATGAGGCGGATCTCTGCGCGTTTATGGCCGCTCTTGATCCAGAGATCGCGGTGTTCCCGATGGGTGTCGGCTCGAACCTGATTGTGCGAGATGGCGGTATTCGCGCTGTGGTGATCCGCTTGGGGCGTGGTTTCAGCGCCATCGAAACGGGCGAGGCGATCACAGCCGGTGCGGCGGCCCTTGATGCGCATGTGGCCCGCAAGGCGGCGGATGCAGGGCGCGATCTGACCTTTTTGCGCACCATTCCCGGCAGCGTTGGCGGGGCTGTGCGCATGAATGCAGGCTGCTATGGCACTTATGTTGTGGATCACCTGATTGATGTTACGGCGATTGACCGCCAAGGCCAGCGCCACACCATCCCTGCTGCCGATCTGAACCTGCGCTACCGCCAGTCCGATTTGCCCGAAGGAATGGTCATCACACGCGCACAGTTTCATGCACCCGAAGGCGACCCGACTGCGCTTCATGCACGGATGGCGGACCAGTTGGCTGCGCGCGATGCAACCCAACCCACCAAAGAGCGCAGCGCAGGCTCGACCTTTCGCAACCCTGCCGGATTCAGCTCGACCGGGCGCGCAGATGACAGCCACGAGTTGAAGGCATGGAAGGTGATTGAGCAGGCCGGGCTTCGCGGCGCACGCCTTGGCGGCGCACAGATGTCGCCCAAACACCCGAATTTCTTGATCAATGCCGGTGGGGCCACAGCGACCGAATTAGAGGCGCTGGGCGAGGAAGTGCGAAAAAGGGTTTTGCAAGCGCGCGGTATTTCGCTACAGTGGGAGATACGACGTGTGGGCGAAGCAGGGCCTACCGGCGTATTGCCGCAACTGGAACTTGGTTCTGGCGCGGCTTAGACGGAATAAAACGCCCTGAAACTGGGGCAAAAAAGGCCGCAAAGGCCATGAGGCAGACGGAATGGGCATGTCGAGCAGGGCAGCCCCCCGGATATGTGTTCTGAAAGGCGGACTCTCGGCTGAGCGCGAGGTGTCGCTGTCGTCAGGGCATGAATGCGCGAAAGCGTTGCGGGTGGCAGGGTATGAAGTGATCGAGTTGGATGCGCGCGGCGATGTCGTGCAGCGTCTGGTCGAGATTGCGCCCGACGTGGTTTTCAACGCATTGCATGGCCGCTACGGCGAAGATGGCTGCATTCAGGGCATTCTTGAATGGTTGCGCATCCCTTATACGCATTCAGGCGTTCTGGCCTCGGCGCTGGCTATGGACAAGGAGCGCTCCAAGGCCGCGTTTCAGTCCGCTGACCTGCCGGTTGTGCCCAGCATAATCGCCGCCAAAGAAGATGTCATGGCGCGCCATCTGATGGCGCCGCCTTATGTCGTGAAGCCCAATAATGAAGGCAGTTCAGTCGGCGTATATCTGGTGCCGGACCGCGCCAATTCACCGCCGCAATTGGGGTCTGAAATGCCCGCGCAGGTCATGGTCGAGGCCTTTGCGCCGGGGCGAGAGCTGACCACCACGGTCATGGGGGACCGGCCTTTGGCGGTCACGGATATTCTGACCGATGGCTGGTATGACTATGACGCCAAATACACGCCCGGTGGCTCGCGCCACGTGGTGCCGGCCGATATTCCTGCGCCGATCCATGCGGCCTGCCTTGATTACGCATTGCGTGCCCATCAGGTGCTGGGTTGTCGGGGTGTCAGCCGCACCGATTTTCGCTGGGATGAAGGCCGTGGGCTGGACGGGCTGATCTTGCTGGAAACCAACACCCAGCCCGGCATGACGCCCACCTCGCTTGTGCCCGAGCAGGCTGGGTATTGCGGGATCAGTTTTTCTGAACTGTGCCACTGGATCGTGGAGGATGCTTCATGCGACCGGTAGGCCCTCATGGCGCGGGTGATCCGCGCCGCACATATGCCAATAGCGATCATGCAGCCCTTGATGATGCAGGTGCGCCAGTCTCGGCGCTGTCACGGCCCCATAGCTTCTGGGATCACCTGAGTGCGACACGCGCGGAGGAATACGCGCAGGATGATATCCTGCCGCATGTGCTTTTGCCCGAGATGGCACAGGATATGCACGGGGCGCAGCGCCTTGAAACGGCCCCCTATCAAGCATTGGATATGTCGGAAATCCAGACAGCCAGTCTGATCGAGACGCTGGATTCATCCTTGTATGGCGCGTCGGATGTGGAATTTGCGCCAGAACCCGGCGCGCAGATGCCAAGCGATTGGTCTGTGCCCGAGGGGTTCGGGCAGTGGCAAGACCCGCAAGATCACGTAGAAACCCCCGACGCCCCTTTCCTGTCCAAGCTGGAAGACCGCCCGCAGGCGCGCCGCGTGCGCAGCAAATCACTGCGCGACAGCCGCTTTGGCTATCGTCTGCAAAGGATGTGGCTGACGCCGGGCTACCGGGTGTTTGTAAAATTTGGCGCGCCTCTTTTGGCCGTCATGTTGGCGGCTGTCGTGTTCTTTGCGGACGAAGCGCGCCGCGTAGCTATCACCACTCAGATTGATGCCGTCTATGACGCGTTTGTCGACCGTCCCGAATTTATGATTACCAGTCTGGACCTTCCCGAAATGACGCCGGAGCTGGAGCAGGCCTTACGCCAGAAGTTGGATCTTGACCTGCCGCAATCCTCGTTCCGGGTCGATCTGGACGCGCTGCGCGAAGAGGTCGAGACACTTGACTGGGTGCGCTCTGCCGATTTGCGGTTGCTGTCTGGTGGCGTGATTGCACTGTCTGTTACCGAACGCAGCCCCACCATTCTCTGGCGTTCCGACGAAGGGTTGGAATTGCTGGATGCCGAAGGGGTGCGCGTCGCCTATGTCACGCATCGAAATGTGCGCTCTGACCTGCCGCTTATCGCAGGGAAAGGGGCCAACACGCAGATATCCGAGGCGCTGCAACTGCTCGATTCCGCATCGCCGCTTGGGCACAGGCTGCGCGGGCTGGTCCGTATGGGCGAGCGGCGCTGGGATGTCGTGCTGGACCGCGAACAGCGCATCCGGCTGCCCGAGGCTGGTGCAGTGGCCGCGCTGGAACGCGTGGTCGCGCTGGAACAGGCGCAGGATTTGCTGTCGCGCGATCTGCTGGTCGCTGACATGCGCAACCCGTCCCGACCCATTCTTCAAATTAGCGAGGGGGCAATGGAAACCCTGCGCGATATCCGTTCACAGACGATGGAGGCTTTACAGTGATGACCGACCCCTATGCCTCGCAACGCGCTATGCGCCAGATGCGCCGCGCCGCGATGCAGCGTGGCGTTATTGCCACGCTAGATATTGGCACCTACAAAATCGCGGCCCTCGTGCTCAAACTGGACCCTGACAGCAGCACATCCGACCATCCGGGCATTGGCAATATGGCTGGGCAGGCGGCATTCCGTGTGATCGGGGCGGGAACAACGCGGTCTCGTGGGGTGCGCTTTGGCGAAGTCTCGGCGATGGCTGAAACGGAAAGCGCCATTCGCACAGCCCTGCAAGCGGCACAGAAAATGGCGCAGACGCGGGTTGATCATGTGATGGTCTGTCTGTCGGGCGGCAATGTGCGGTCATATGGGCTGGCGGGCGAAGTCGAGATTGATACTGGCACAGTCGCAGAGAATGACATCGCCTGCGTCATGGCGGCGTGCGAAATGCCCGATTTCGGAGCAGGGCGCGATGTGCTGCATGCCCAGCCGATAAACTTTGCGCTGGACCATCGCACAGGGCTGTCAGACCCGCGCGGGCAAAGCGGAAGCACGCTGGCCTGCGATATGCATTTGCTGACTGTCGATGCCAGCCTGATCCAGAATGTCTGCAACTGCCTGAAGCGTTGCGATGTCGAACTTGCCGGTATTGCCTCAAGCGCCTATGCGGCGGGCATGTCCGCGCTGGTCGAGGACGAGCAGGAATTGGGGGCGGCCTGCGTCGATCTGGGGGCGGGGTCAGCGAGTGTGTCGGTGTTTATCAAGAAACACATGATCTATGCTGACAGCGTTCGGATGGGGGGTGCGCATGTGACCTCGGACATCTCGAAAGGGTTGCAGATCGACTTCTCGATGGCCGAACGGATCAAGACGGTTCATGGCGGGGTGCAGGCCACCTCGATGGATGACCGCGAGATGATCGCGTTGACAGGCGACAGCGGTGACTGGGAAAAAGACCGCCGCAGTGTCAGCCGGGCAGAGCTGATCGGGATCATGCGCCCTCGTATAGAGGAAATTCTGGAAGAGGCGCGCGCCCGACTGGATGCCGCGGGCTTCAACCATTTGCCGAGCCAGCAGGTCGTGCTGACGGGCGGCGGCTCTCAGGTGCCCGGCATTGACGGATTGGCGGCGCGGATTTTCGGGCAGCAAGTGCGATTGGGTCGCCCTGTGCGTGTGCGCGGCCTGCCGCAAGCGGCCTCTGGCCCCGCGTTCTCAAGTGCTGTGGGCCTAAGCCTGCTGGCAACGCACCCGCAGGACGAGTGGTGGGATTTTGACTTGCCCGTCGACAGTTACCCCGCACGGTCGCTGAATCGGGCGGTCAAATGGTTCAAGGACCACTGGTGACATCAAAATGTTGTCAGTTGACCGAAACACGGCGGAAAACAGGAAGAAAATTGCCATATCTGGTGTTGCTTTGTGACTTTTTTGATGACCTCGGCCCGCAACACCTGTAGGATTCTTGCAAAAGCGGTATTCCGGCGCAAACTTGTGGCAGCGCGCGTCGGCTAAAAAAGAGAGGCGGAGTGAGCAGATGGCACTAAACTTCACAGAACACGCGCAGCATGATGACTTGTCCCCCCGGATCACAGTATTTGGTGTTGGCGGCGCGGGCGGTAATGCAGTCAACAACATGATCGAAAAGGCACTGGAAGGTGTCGAATTCGTGGTTGCGAACACAGACGCGCAAGCCCTTCAGCAAAGCCGGGCGCCCGGTCGCATCCAGATGGGTGTCAAGATCACCGAAGGTCTGGGCGCTGGTGCACGGCCCTCTGTGGGGTCTGCCGCAGCCGAAGAAACGATCGAGGAGATCATCGATCATCTTGCTGGCTCGCACATGTGCTTCATCACCGCTGGCATGGGCGGCGGCACCGGAACAGGTGCTGCCCCGATCATCGCACAAGCCGCACGGGAGTTGGGCGTTCTGACAGTCGGTGTCGTGACCAAGCCGTTCCAGTTTGAAGGCTCCAAGCGGATGCGTCAGGCCGAAGAAGGGGTCGAGGCACTGCAAAAGGTGGTTGATACGCTGATCATCATTCCCAACCAGAACCTGTTTCGCCTTGCGAATGAAAAGACGACATTTACCGAAGCTTTCGCTATGGCCGATGACGTGCTTTATCAGGGCGTCAAGGGTGTAACCGATCTGATGGTCCGTCCGGGCCTTATCAACCTCGACTTTGCCGATGTGCGCGCCGTAATGGACGAAATGGGCAAGGCCATGATGGGCACAGGCGAGGCGACAGGCGAGGATCGCGCCATTCAAGCCGCCGAGAAAGCCATTGCGAACCCACTTCTGGACGAAATCAGCCTGCATGGCGCGCGCGGTGTCCTAATCAATATCACCGGCGGGTATGACCTGACGTTGTTTGAACTGGACGAAGCCGCCAACCGCATCCGCGAAAAGGTTGACCCTGAGGCAAATATCATCGTCGGCTCTACGCTGGACCCTGCAATGGAAGGCGCGCTGCGTGTGTCGGTTGTTGCAACTGGTATCGACGTGGCTCCGAATTCGCAAATCGAAGCGACGCCACGGCGCAGCATGTCAACGCCTGTGCGCCCTGAAATGGCAGAGCGTCCCGCGCCACAGCCCGCCCCGCAAGCGGCACCGCAGCCCAGCCCGGCGGAATATGCACAATCCCCAGCCGCACGCGAGGCAGAAGAGCGCGCCGAGCAGAGAAACCTGTTCGAGCGTATGCCCAACCCAGAGCCCGCCAGACAGCCCGCGCCGCAGTACACAGCCCAGCAGCAGCCTGAGTATGACGCGCCCTCCTATGCGCCGCAGACCAATCGCTCTGCCGCTCCGGCCGAGCATTATCAGCAACCTGCGCCGCGCTACGCGGGCAGGGGGCAGCAGCCTGTAGAGCAGTATGACGATCAGTTCGACATCGACTCTGTTCTCGCCGAAAAGCAGCAGACAGTTGCGCCGCGGCCCATGCCCGGTGCGGATTACACTGCACCGCGCCGCCAGTCGCCCGGAACCCCATCCCCTGAAACGCTGGCGAAGCTACAGCGCGCCGTGCAAAAAGCGCCCGGATCAGGCTATGGTCGTGCCCCTGCCGAGCGTGAAGAGGCATCTGGCGGAACAGCTGAGAGAGGGTCCAGATTTGGGATCGGGTCTTTGATCAGCCGCATGTCGGGCCAGCCCTCCGAAGGCGGGCAAGCCGCAGCACAGCGCCGGATGTCGCCACCTGTCACGCAGTATGACGAAGACCCTGCACCCGCGCCCTCGGATGATCGTATCGAAATTCCGGCGTTCCTGCGCAGGCAGGCCAACTGACGCGCGCGACACAACAGAATATCTGAAAAGAGCCAGCGCTATGCTGGCTCTTTTCTTATGTGATGGGTGTGGATTGTCCGCATGCACCAATTATGCAGATCGAGAATGCAGATGTAGCAGCATTTCCGATGGGTCCGCGACGCCTGATATTGCAGGCATATGATCGGATGCGCAGATGAGCGACCGAGTGCAATGTGGATGCTGTGCCTCAAAAAAACCGCGTGCGCCGGGGTATAATCCGATGCTTGCCTGCTTGCAAAGCATGCCCGAAACCCTTAAGTCCTGCATCGAGAGGCTGGCGCGGGCGGACGCCTTGCCAACCCGGTCAGGTCCGGAAGGAAGCAGCCGCAGCATTTTTCGTCTGGGTCGCTGTCCAGTCTCTCACCTTCCTGAAATCAGCATGGTTCAATTCGAGAGTTCGCGCAGATACTCGAACAACTCGCGCGCACCGCTGCGCAGTTGAACATGCATGCCGCTTTCAGCGTCTGGGTTGCCGGTCACTTCTTGTAGGAACTGGTCCGGCTCTGCCAGATAGGCGACGAAATTGCCTTCTGTCCAACGCAAGCCCGCCGCCCCGGCAGCACGCAAATCATCAGAGTAAAACCTGAAAGCCGAATCGCTGGCCGCAGGGCGGTTGGCGATCCCGTACAGGTTAGGCCCACTGCGCCCGCCCCGCGCCAATTCAGCCCCGTCAGGTGCCGTAACCGCGTGGCATGTGCGGCAATCGCGCCAGCGGACTTCACCAGCCATAGCAGATGTCGCAACGCCCAAGCCGAAAGCACAGGCGATGATCAGGGTAGGGATGTTCATGTTGGACCCGCCATTATCATAATGTCGTTATTGTATCAGGTCTCATGGCGCAAACAACGTGTCGTTACTCACGAGTTCGGCACGTGTTCAGGGCTTCAGCCGATAGCCTGTCCGCAGCCAATACCAGCACAGTGCCCCGACGGTTGTCGTCGCACCCGCCACGACAACGACACCCAAAACAGGCGACGCATCCGACGCGCCAATCATGCCATACCGCGCCCCGTCAATCAGATAGAAAACCGGATTGAAGCGGCTGAGGGCTTCCAGCGTCGGGGGCAGGGTCGCGATGGAATAGAATGTCCCCGATAGAAACGACAGCGGCACAACGATGAAATTGGTGATTGCAGCAATCTGATCAAACTTGTTCGAGATGATGCCTGCGGCGATGCCCAGTACACCCAGAAACGCCGCGCCCAGACTGAGGAACAGGATCAACCAGAGCGGGTTTTCAATCGGTTGGCCCAGAAGCAACCACAATGACAGCGCGATTACGGCACCGACCATAAGCCCCCGTGCCACGCCGCCTGCCAGATAGCCCAGCAACAATTCCATCGGCGACAAGGGCGGCATGAGCGTGTCGACAATGTTGCCCTGAACCTTGGAGATCACGATAGACGACGATGTGTTGGCAAAGCTGTTCTGAATAACGGTCATCATCAGGATGCCCGGTGCAAGAAACACAATGAAGGGCACGCCCAGAACTTCGCCGCGCGCTGGACCGATCGCCAGCGAGAAGACCGCCAGAAAGAGCCCTGCTGTGACAAGCGGGGCTGCAAGTGTTTGCGTCCAGACCACCAGAAAGCGCTGCACCTCTCGGTTGGCCAATGCGCCCAGCCCAAGCCAGTTCACCCGGCCAAACCGGCGCGCTCCCATCTGAAAATCTCGTGCCGTATCGCTGGGCATGCCTGTCCCCCCGTTACCTGAATAAAAAGCAGGTCGTGTTTTTCCTGCCCTTGAGCGATTGTATTTAGCCCCATTGCCATGTATTTCATTCACTCGCCCGATACTATGGGCAACTTATTTTACAAGGGATGCCTTGCGCCCCTTCCGCCGGCCGGAGAAACACAGATGTCCTGGACTGATGAGCGCGTCGAGCTGCTTAAGAAAATGTGGAATGAGGGGCACTCTGCTTCTCAGATAGCCAAAGAATTGGGCGGGGTCACGCGCAATGCCGTGATTGGCAAGGTCCATCGACTTGGCCTGTCCAACCGCAATGCCCCCGAGGCAGAGCCGAAGGCAGATACCAAGTCCGAGGTAAAGGCAGAGCCGAAGGTCATTGTTGATCCTACGCCGACGCCGACGCCCGCGCCGACACCGCCAAAAGCGGCCCCAAGTGCTGCGACCCCCAAACCCGCATCTGAAACGCCGGTTGTCGATCTGGCGCAAGCCAAGGCCGAACGTGCCGCAGCCGCCAAGGCCCCGGAGGTTGAAGACCCGGAGGACGCGAATGACGAACCCGAGGTGTATACCCCGCGTGCGATCATTCCAGCGGGTCAACCCCTGCCACCACAGCCGTCAGCGAATGAGATTGACCCCGCAGCACTGGCAACCGTGCGCGAAGTCGAGAAGACCGCGCGCAAGCTGACCTTGCTGGAACTGACCGAGCGGACATGCAAATGGCCAATCGGTGACCCGGCGACAGAGGATTTCTGGTTTTGTGGCCTGCCTGTAAAGCCCGGCAAACCCTATTGCGAAGCCCATGTGTCGGTTGCTTTTCAACCGATGAGTTCGCGCCGCGACCGCAAACGCTAAGTCACGCGATTATGGGCGCGCCGTCTTTCCGGTTAGGACAGACGGCGCGCCCAAGAGTTTTGCAGCCTTGGGCGGCCAATCAGATCAGCATGATCCGAGCAAGGCCTGTGCTTGTGGCGTAGTTACACCGCACCTCGATCTCGGACCCGTTGCGACGGACCCGCAGCATGACGTCGCGTGACGGCTCGCCATTCGTGTCGGTTGCGCTGCGCGATCCGACAACACCGACCACATCCAGATTGCGTTCGCGACCTGCACCCATACAGGCCTGCTCTGCCGCAGAAGCGCTGTCTGTTGTGCCTGTCGTCTGCATGTCTGACGGTGCGGTGCCTGTGACAGGCGCGCTTGGGGCAACCGAGACGGGCCGTGGCGCAGGGGTGCCAAGCGGGTTCAAGGTGCAGCCAGCCAACAAAAAGACGGCAGCAAGGCAGGTTATGTGGCCTTTTCCGGGGCGGGCAATGCCGGGGCCTGTAAGGTTAGATTTCATCTGATCTCTCCGTCCTGTGGGGGAATTCCGGCTGCACCCGCGCGGGGCGCTAGACGACCGGGCGCGCGCCCAGCAATTCTTGCGCAGCGGCGCGCGCTGTGTTGGTGATCGTATCACCCGACAGCATTCTTGCAATCTCTTCGATCCGGTCATCGGCGGAAAGCGGCACAACACGCGATAATGTCATCTCATTCGTGATCTGCTTCTCGACGCGCCAATGATGCTGCCCAAGTGCCGCAACCTGTGGCGAATGTGTCACCACCAGAACCTGTGCGCCAGATGCAAGTGCCAGCAGCCGTCGTCCGACCGCGTCGGCCGTGGCGCCACCGACACCGCGATCGATTTCATCAAAGATCATCGTCACGCCAGTTGTCTCGCGTGTCAGGCAGACTTTCAGCGCCAGCAGGAAACGCGACAATTCCCCCCCCGATGCAATACGCGACAACGGCCCCGAGGGCGCGCCGGGGTTGGTGGCCACTTCGAAACTGACCAGATCCTGACCATCCGGGCCGGGATCGCAGGGGGTGATGGCTGTACGAAAGACCGCGCGTTCCATCTTCAATGGTGCAAGTTCCTGCGCCATTGCATTGTCCAGATGTAGTGCCGCGCGCGTCCGTTCTTGTGTCAGAAGGGTTGCGGATGTGTCATACGCAGCCTGTGCTTCGGCTTTGATACGGGCAAGCTCTGCAATCTCGCGTGCGCCATTGTCCAGCCGGGCCAGTCGTGCCGACAGGTTTTCGGCCAGTTTTGCCAGATCATCAGGCAGACACGAATGCTTGCGGGCCAGCCCGCGCAAGGCAAACAAGCGGTCCTCCACGGCTTCCAACTCGCCGGGATAGATGTTCAATGCCTCGACGCAGCTTTCGACACCTTGCTGGGCATCGCCCAGTGCATCCAAAGCGCGGGCAAGCGCTTCGAGGGGGGCGTCTGCCTGCCCCTCAAGGCCATCAGCGGCCCCTTCCAGCCAGCGCACTGCATCAATCAGCAGGCGTTCCGCCCCATCTTCGGACAGGGCCGTATGCGCGCGCGCCACATCTTCGCGCAACCGCTCGGCGGCCTGCATCTGGCGGCGTCGCGTATCAAGGGCTGCTTCTTCGCCCGGTTCGGGCGCAAGGACTTCAAGCTCTGCAACCGAATGGCGCAGATACTCTTCCTCAGCCGCCATTTCTTGCAGACGTGTGGTTTCTTCGCTGTGGGCCTTGGTGGCCTGCCGCAAGGCGCGCCACGCGGCGCGACACCCGGCCAAAGTCGTGTCGGAGGTGCCGAATGCATCGAGAAGCGTGCGATGCTCGCGCGGGTTCAGCAGCCCTTTGTCGTCTTGCTGGCCGTGCAATTCCACCAGCGAATCTGACAATGCACGCAATACTTCGCCCGAGGCGCGGCGGTCATTGACCCAAGCGGTCTTGCGTCCGTCCCGAGAGTTGACGCGGCGCAGCAACAGCGTATCGGTGCGCTCAAACCCGGCCTCGGCCAGAATATCTTGCGCGGCATGATCTGGCGAGAGGGCGAATTCGGCCACCACTTCGCCCTGATCGGCCCCTTGACGCACCAGATCGGCACGGCCACGCCAGCCCAGAACAAACCCCAGCGAATCCAAGAGGATCGATTTGCCTGCACCCGTTTCGCCGGTCAATACATTCAGGCCGGGCTGAAAGCGAAGCTCCAGCCGGTCAATGATCAGCACATCCCGAATATCGAGCGACAAGAGCATGGTCCTGCTCAGCCCCTTGCGTGAGAGTGTTGCGTGGTATCAGATCCAGTCGCCACGCAAGGCCTGTCGGTAAATCGTCTGCAGCCACCCTTCGCCACGTGCTTCGGGTTCCAACCCTTGGCCTGTCAGCAGACGGAAACTTTCCTGATAGAAGGGGTTCGCCTCGAAGTTATACCCAAGGATGGCGGCGGCCGTTTGCGCTTCATCCCGCAGGCCAAGAGACACATAGGCCTCGACCAGACGGTGCAGCGCTTCGGGCGTGTGGGTGGATGTCTGGAAATCCTCGACCACGACACGGAAACGGTTGACCGCAGCGTTGAAATTGCCGCGCCGCAGGTAATAGCGCCCGATTTCCATTTCCTTGGCCGCAAGATGATCAAAGGCCAGCTCGAATTTAAGAATCGCCGAGCGTGTGTAATCGGTATCGGGGTATTCCTCGATCAGGCGGCGCAAATGCTGAAGGGCCTGAAAGGTCAAGCCCTGATCGCGCCCGACTTCGTCGATCTGGTCATAGAAGGACAGCGCCAGCAGGTAGGCGGCATATGGCGCTTCTTCATCGCCGGGATATGTGTCCAGAAAGCGCTGCGCTGCGGCACGGCTTTCTTCATATTCGCGCGCCCTGTGATGGGCATAGGCTTGCATGATTAAGGCACGACGTGACCATTCTGTATAAGGATACAGGCGCTCTACTTCCTGGAAGTAGCGCAAGGATGACGCACTGCGCCGCGACGTCTCTAACTCATACTCGCCGCGCTGAAAGATCTCTTCCGCCGAAAAATCGGCAAGCGACTCGTCAGGTCCAGTGTTCCGGTTACAAGCAGACAGGGCCGCCACAACCAGGACGACGGTCCCCAGTTTTCGGATTCCAGACTTTGAAATCATCTCCTGCCACCCCATCGCATTTCTGACTTTGAGTTCTGTTATCACAGAAAAAACGGTGGCGCAAAATGCCTTTTTCCAATTAGGCACTGATTACATGGCCAAGCGCGATTAGGCCGATAGGCGCAAATCATCAATTGACAGTCCAAGTCCGGGCAAAGTTGCGCAAACCGTGCTGTCACATTCGACAAATTCATAATTTGCAGCGTCCGAGAACAGCGATTGAAGCACACGCCCTGTCAACGCATGGCCTGCGCGTATCGCCTCATAACGACCGATCAACGGATAGCCTGCGACATAAAGGTCACCCATCGCGTCAAGTATCTTGTGACGCACCGGTTCATCTGAACGCCGCAATCCACCGGGACTTAGGACATCGCCCTCGTGGAACACCACAGCGTTTTCCAGCGTGCCGCCCAACGCAAGCCCGTGTTCCTGCATGGTTTCTACATCTTTACGCATACAAAATGTGCGGCAATCACTCACTTCGCGCAGGAATGTGCCGTTGCGCATATTTAGGTGCTTGTGCTGATGCCCGATTGCAGGGTCAGCAAAATCAATCTGGAAATCGATTTCCAGACGGTCAGACGGCAAAAGCCGTGCCGATGCGTCACCTTTTGTTACAGTGACCGGCCTGAGCACCCGCAATGCCAGCAATGGCGCATGCAGGGGCTTGATGCCTGCATCAAGGATGACCCGCACAAACGGATCAGCGCTGCCATCAAGAATAGGCACTTCGGCGCCATCAATGTCGATTACTGCGTTATGAATGCCACAACCATGCAGCGCCGCCAGAAGATGTTCTACTGTGCTGACGCGGATACCATCACTGTTTTGCAGAACGGTACACAGATTCGCCTCGACCCAGTTTTCGGGGCAGACCTGAATCATTTGTTGCCGTTTGGGCATATCGACGCGGCGGAACACCAGACCGGTATCGGCCGCAGCCGGGCGCAGACGCAGACGCACCGGTTTGCCACTGTGCAACCCGGTTCCAACGATCTGTTTTTCTGTACCGATAGTGTTCTGCATTTACTCGACCCACGCTGCTCGTTTTTTCTTTTTGCTGTTAACGGAAAGTAACCTTTGCGGATCAGGGTCGCAATTCACAGATTGTGACCTGCTGAAACAATAGCATTTCTGTGCTACGGCGCAGGGCATGCCGCGCGGTCTTGGTGGGTTTAGTCTTATGATTTATAAGATTAATTCGTTCTCTTGGCGCAGCAAATCAGCGGTCTTCACCGCTTCTTGCCTTTCGCGCTTTCTGCCATCTTGCGGGCCGCCTGTGCTGCGGCGCGCAACTCCTCGGCGATTTCATCGGCCTCATCAGGGTCGAAATCCAGTGGCAGATCGACGCCATCACCGGCAACATAGATCCGAACCATGCCAATTGTGGTGGGTCCGATCTGCAAATGTGCCGAAATCTCGCTTTCGGAATTGATGCCCATGGTATGCTTTCCTTGTCTGATGACTATATCCTTTTCTGCGATACGTCGTCAGAAGATGATATTCAAGCTTTCGCCCCCTTGCATTCATCCGCATCCAAGGGTAAATCGCGCAAAGTGCCGCCTTAGCTCAGTTGGTTAGAGCGCTGGATTGTGGATCCAGAGGTCCCCCGTTCAAGCCGGGGAGGCGGTACCACTTCTCCCCCCAGATAAATCGATAGATCGCGCGCTTGTCAGCGCGGCGCGACACCCGTATCTGGGAATGACGTTGCCATACACAATTTAAGGTTTGCGCGTCATGCCAGTGCTGCCCCGACATGATCTGCCATTCGCGCCGCGCAGGGCCTCGGTCGGGCTGTTTGGGGGATCCTTCGATCCCGCGCATGAAGGGCATGTGCATGTGACGCGACACGCGTTGCAACGTCTAGAATTGGATCGGTTGTGGTGGCTTGTCTCGCCGGGCAATCCCCTGAAGCAGTTTGGCCCCGCTCCGTTGCAGGCACGATTGACGCAGGCACGCAAGTTGATGCGCCATCCGCGTGTCGATGTCACCCCGGTCGAGTCGCTTTTGGGCACGCGCTACACCGCCGATACGCTGTGCGCGCTGATGCATCTGTATCCTGAACGCCGGTTTGTGTGGATCATGGGGGCAGATAATCTGGCGTCGTTTCATCAATGGGACAATTGGCGCGTGATAATGGAAAGCCTGCCTATTGCTGTCGTAGCGCGCCCCGGTCAGCAGTTGCGTGCGCTGTCCTCGGTTGCTGCGCGGCGCTATGCGCGCGCGCGCGTCCCCGCGCGGTCCGCACCCCTTCTCAGCATGGCGCAGGCCCCTGCATGGTGTTTCCTGACCGTGCCGTTGCGCGATATCTCTTCCAGCCATTTGCGGGCACAGGGGAACTGGCTTGGCACGGGCCATCTGTAACCGCGACGCACGGAATTATGAGGGGGTATTTTTGCGAAAAGCTTGCTTGATGCGCAAAAGTTTCTTTAGATGCGACAAGCTGGGGAAGGCTGCATGTGAATATAACGAATAAAGAATCGCTAACTGCGCTCAATATGTTGCTGTGGTTGCGGGGATGGTAATGCAGAATTTGATGCACCGCCGCAGATGCTTGAATCTGCTGATGGGGGGCGTTGCGATGGTGGCGATGCCCGCCTGCGCAAATGCGCCCGAACGCTCGATTCGCCCGACCCTGAAACCCGCACCGCCCGTCGAGGGGATCGTGGCGCGCTCTGCACTTGGGGGCGATCTTGCCTTTGCCGTGATCGACATCCAATCGGGCAATCTGCTGGAGGGGCAGGGCGCAAACACCGCTTTGCCGCCCGCTAGTGTCGCGAAGGCGATGACCGCCCTTTATGCGCTGGAAGCGTTGGGGGCAGGGTATCAGTTTCGCACACGGCTGGTTGCGACCGGGCCTGTCAGTGATGGTGTCTTGCGCGGTGATCTGATCTTGGCAGGCGGGGGCGACCCAACGCTTGAGACAGACATGCTCGCGGCACTTGCTGCCGATCTGGTGCGTGGTGGTGTGCGGCAAATTACCGGCAAGTTTTTGGTCTGGGGCGGGGCCTTGCCCTTTGTCGAGGCGATCGCCGACGATCAGTCAGCGCAGGCGGGCTATAATCCGTCGGTGTCCGGGCTGAACCTGAATTTCAACCGCGTGCATTTTGGATGGGAACGCGCCGGGTCTGACTATGTGGTGACGATGGACGGACGCTCGAACCGGCACCGGCCCGCAGTGACAATGGCGCAGATGCAGGTCGCAAGCCGGTCCAGCCCACTTTATACATATCGCCGCACGGCCACGCAGGATCAGTGGAGCGTTGCGCGCAGTGCGCTTGGCAATTCGGGGTCGCGCTGGCTGCCTGTGCGTCAGCCGGAACTGTATGCAGGCGAGGTGTTTCGCAATCTGGCGGGCGCGCAAGGTCTGACGCTGCCTGCGCCAGAAGTTGCCCGCGCCGCGCCCGCAGGGCAGGATCTGGTGACGCATCGGTCGCAACCGCTTCAAACGGTGCTGCGCGATCTGTTGCGGTTTTCAACCAATATCAGCGCTGAGGCGGTGGGCATGACGGCCAGTGCTGCACGCAGTGGGCGACCTGCCAGTCTGGAGGCGTCCGCCGGGCAAATGTCCGATTGGGCACGGACACGCTATGGCATGTCCAGCACGCGGATGGTGGACCATTCAGGCCTTGGTGCGGACTCGCGCGTGTCGATGACCGACTTGGCGAATATGTTTCGGCTGGCCGGGCAGGACGGGGCCTTGCGCGCGATTCTGCGCGAACACCCGTTCCGCGACAGTAATGGCAACCTGCGGCCACGCACCGATATGGATGTGCGCGCCAAGACAGGTACGCTGTATTTCGTCTCGGCGTTGGGGGGGTATTTGCGCGCACCCGGCGGGCGCGATCTGGCCTTTGCCATCTGTTCTGCCGATCTTGCGCGGCGCGCGCGCGTGGCAGGCGGGCAAGTGGACCGGCCCGAAGGCACTGCCGCATGGGCGCAGCAAGCCCGTCAGATGAAACAGGAATTGCTGGTTCGCTGGGCGCAGGCGCATTCGTAACATAGCGGCGGCAGATTGCTTGCCGCCGCTATTGGTCAGGGCGTAAGTGTCTGCGCGAGGAATTTTTCCAGCCAGTGAATGTCATAGGTGCCATGCTGGACATCCGGTTCTGTTAAAAGCGCGCGAAACAGAGGCACGGACGAATCCACCCCGTCGATGATTAACTCACCCAAGGCACGGTTCAGCCGCGCCAATGCTTCGGGCCTGTCGCGGCCATGCACGATCAGCTTTGCAATCAGGCTGTCGTAATAGGGCGGGATCGTATAGCCGGAATAGAGCGCTGAGTCCATCCGCACGCCCAGCCCGCCGGGTGCATGATAGGTTTCGACACGCCCCGGACAGGGGGTAAAGTTCGGCAGTTTTTCGGCGTTGATGCGCACCTCGATGGCGTGGCCATTCAGGTGCAGGTCATCTTGCGTGAAAGACAAGGGCAAGCCCGACGCGACGCGAATCTGCTCGCGCACAAGGTCAACCCCGAAGATCGCTTCGGTCACAGGGTGTTCGACTTGCAGGCGGGTGTTCATTTCGATGAAATAGAATTCGCCGTTTTCATAAAGAAACTCGATCGTGCCCGCGCCCCGGTAGCCAATTTTGGCGACAGCATCCGCGCAGGTTTTGCCGATGCGCGCGCGCAATTCGGGCGTGATCGAGGGGCCGGGCGCTTCTTCCAGCACCTTCTGGTGGCGGCGTTGCAGCGAACAGTCGCGCTCGCCCAAGTGAACGGCAGTGCCCTTGCCATCGCCAAAGACCTGAATCTCGATATGGCGGGGCGTGTCCAGATATTTTTCCAGATAGACCTCGTCATTGCCGAAGGCGGCCTTGCCTTCGGAGCGGGCTGTGCGAAATGCGGTTTCAAGTTCTGCCGCGCTGCGCGCCAGTTTCATACCGCGCCCGCCACCGCCTGCCGTGGCCTTGATGATGACTGGATAGCCGATTTCCTCGGCCACGCGTTGCGCAGTCTCGTAATCGGGCACACCGCCTTCTGACCCCGGCACACAGGGCACGCCAAGTGCCTTCATTGTTTCCTTGGCGGTGATCTTGTCGCCCATCATGCGGATATGTTCGGCTGACGGGCCGATAAAGGTGATGGCGTGATCTTCGACAACCTGCACGAAGGCCGCATTTTCGGACAAAAACCCATAACCCGGATGGATCGCATCTGCGCCCGAAATCTCGCAGGCGGAAATGATGGCGGGAACATGCAGATAGCTTTGGTTGGACGGGGCTGGGCCAATGCAGATCGCCTCATCCGCCATGCGCACATGCATGGCGTCGGAATCGGCGGTGGAATGGACCGCGACGGACGCTACGCCCATTTCGCGGCAGGCCCGGATGACCCGCAAGGCGATCTCGCCGCGATTGGCTATCAGGATTTTCTTTAACATCATCCGCGCCTTATTCGATGATCATGAGAGGCGCGCCAAATTCGACGGGGCTGCCATCGCTGATCAGAATGCGTTTGACCGTGCCTGCATGCGGGGCGGGAATGTGGTTCATGGTCTTCATCGCTTCGATGATCATAAGCGTATCACCTTCCGCGACCTGCGCGCCGATGCTGACAAAATTTGCAGAGCCGGGTTCTGCGGCCAGATATGCGGTCCCTACCATCGGCGATGTGACAGCGCCGGGGTGCTGCGCGGGGTCGGCAGGGGCTTCGGGCTTGGGCGCTTGTGCGGGCTGTGCTGCCGGGGCCGCTGCAGGCTGTGGCGCATATTGCATGGGCGCGGGTTGTGCGCTGATCTTTGAAACCTTCACATTCAGGCTGTCATTCTCGCCATAGTCGCGTTTGACGCTGACTTCGGACAAGTCATTCTCATTGAGAAGTTCCGCAAGGGCTTTGATAAAGGCGACATCTGCGTCATTGCGGCTCTGCGTCATCATGTTCCTCGAGTGTTGGGCATGTCGGTTCGTGGCGCCTGCGCGCCCTGAATTTCGCGCGCTTATACTTGAGGCTGTCCCCGCTGTGAAGCCGCCTTTTTCTAGATTGCTCTGACAGAGCTGTGTCAATACTTGAAAATGGGGCTTCCCTCTTTTGTAAATCTTCGTAAATTGAGCCGGAAAAGGGGACATTGAGATGCCGCGCACAGCTTTGACAGGAACCCGAATTCGCGCGCGGCGCAACCTGCGGGGCTTGCGTCAGGCGGAATTGGCACGATTGGTCGGCGTTTCGCCGTCATATCTGAACCTGATCGAGCATAACCGCCGCAAGGTCGGCGTGGATTTGCTGAGTGCGCTGGCGCAGGCGTTGGGTGTGTCTTCCGATGCCTTGGTCGAAGATACTGATGCGCGTCTGGTCGAAGGGGCGCGTGCAGCGGCGCTGCGCTGCAACGCCGAGTTGGTCGAATTGGAGCGTATCGACGAATTCACAGGCCGCTTTCCGGGCTGGTCCAAGGTGTTGTCCGAAACACAAGCGCGGGTCGAGCGGCTGGAGCGCGTGGTCGAGCAATTGAATGACCGCATGACCCATGACCCCTATCTGGGCGAGGCGCTGCACGAGATCATTTCTGCCGTGACCTCGGTTCAGTCTACGGCCACGATCCTAAACGATTCAGCCGAGATCGAGCCGGATTGGCAGGCCCGCTTTCATCAGAATATCCTGCATGACAGTGCGCGTCTGGCAGAAGGGGCGGTGGCGCTGGTCAATTACCTTGATGCGGGCAATACGGATGAAACCGGGCTTGCCGCCCCGCAGGAAGAGGTCGAGGCGTGGCTGGCGACGCGGGAGTTTCATCTGCCCGATCTTGAGAATGACACAGCCGATCCGCAAGCGATGGTCTATGGGCAGGTCGATTTGTCGTCCGAGGCGTCTCGGTTATTGGCGCTGCAATGGATCGCGCGCTTTCAGGCCGATGCGCAGGCATTGCCATTGCCCGAATTTCTGGCCGCGCTAGCCCAGCATGGCCTTGCGCCTGACGCTTTGGCGCACCAGTTCAATGTGCGCTTCGATCAGGTGCTGCGGCGTTTGGCGATGATGCCACCCAATGCACTGTCAGATCTGGGTCTGCCTGCACCGGGGTTGGTGATTTGCGACAATTCCGGCACATTGATGTTCCGGCGCGGGGTCGAGGGGTTTGCCTTGCCGCGCTTCGGGGGGGGCTGCCCGCTCTGGCCGCTATATCAGGCATTGCAGCGCCCGCATCAGCCCTTGCGCCAGTCACTGGTGACGGCAGGGCGGATGGGGCGGAGCTTTGTGGCCTATGCCTATGCGACAACCGAGGTGGTGCTGGGATATAACCGGCCAACTGTCTTGCAGGCGAGTATGCTTATTGTACCTGCCGACAGCCTGTCGCAGTCCGAAGCGGCGTCCCCAGTTGTCGTTGGATCAAGTTGCCGGACCTGTGCGCAGCTTGATTGCCCCGCACGCAGAGAGCCATCGATCTTGATGACCGCCACCGATCCCGGTCTGGAGCTTTGACACAAGACAGAAATGCAGGGTAAATGAAATTGCGGGGCGGCTGGAGGAAGTTTGCCGTCTTGCACAGGTGATCTGGACGCGCGCAAAACAGTTGCGCCCCCAGATCCCCGCAAGGGAGGGAGGAACCTTGTGATGGAGAAGCGTGTGCTGGTCATCGAGGACGAGCCAAACATATCAGAGGCTTTGCGCTTCATCTTGACCCGGAACGGGTGGCGGGTCGATGTCTCTGCCGATGGGCATGCAGCGATGGGCGCTATGCGTGATGATCCGCCTGATCTGTTGATTCTGGACCTGATGTTGCCGGGGCTGAGTGGATTCGACATTCTCAGATCGCTGCGCGCCGAAGAAGGCACGCGCAATCTGCCGGTGTTGATGCTGACCGCCAAGGGCCAAGCCGCTGACCGGTGCGAGGCGGAGCGACTGGGTGTAACCCGCTTCATGACCAAGCCTTTTGCCAATGCCGAGGTCATCGAGGCCGTGCGCGAGTTGGCGGGGCCATGATGCCGCCCCACAGCCCCCAGTTTCTGGCCCGCGGCACTTACCGCATCCGGCGCCTGATGGATGCTGCGCGCTTCTTGCCGATACTTGGGTTAGTGTTGCTGCTCTTGCCGCTCATGCGCCACGATCACGGCACTGACGCACCGCCAACCGCTGTCGAAGGGGTGTATCTGTTTCTGGTCTGGATCGGGTTGATTGTGGCGGCATTTGTGATGTCCTTGGGGTTGCGCCGCACGTTGGACCCGCCAGAAACGCGCCTGATGCGCAGAGACGCGCCCCGCCCCGCCCCGGATGAGGAAGGCTAGGCAATATGTCCTTCAACCTTCTGGTGCTGACCTGTCTGGGCTATGTGATCTTGCTGTTTGCCGTGGCGTCGGCGGCGGAGCGCAGCGCTGCCGAAGGGCGCGCAGGCTGGCTGCGCTCGCCTTTGGTTTATACGTTGTCCCTGTCTGTCTATTGCACCGCATGGACATTTTACGGCGCTGTTGGCTATGCCGCGCGCTCTGGTCTGGAATTCATGACCATATATCTGGGGCCGACGCTGGTTTTCGCGGGCTGGTGGGTGATCTTGCGCAAACTGGTGCGTATCGGGCGCGAAAACCGTGTCACCTCAATCGCGGATATGATTTCGGCGCGCTATGGCAAATCCAATCTGCTGGGGGTGATTGTCACGCTGCTCTGCGTGTCTGCCGGCACGCCTTATATTGCGCTGCAACTTCAGTCGATTTCGCAATCCTTCACTGTGTTTGCAACTGACCCGACAGGGACCGGCCTTGCGACGGACCGCAATCTGATCGCGCTATGGGTTGCGGGCGGGCTGGCATTGTTCACCATTGCCTTTGGTACGCGCAATCTGGATGCGAATGAACAGCATCCCGGCGTTGTCACCGCCATTGCAGTGGAGGCAGTGGTCAAACTTCTGGCGCTGATTGCGGTGGGCATTTTCGCGGTGTGGTTTGTGGCCTCTGGTCCGGCAGATATTCTGACCCGCATTGACGCACAGGCCTTGCCGGAATGGCAGATTCAACCGGGTCGCTGGACCGGGCTGATCCTGCTGTCGGCCATTGCCATCATCTGTCTGCCGCGCATGTTTCAGGTGATGGTAGTTGAAAACACCAATGACCAGCATCTTGCCACCGCAAGCTGGGCGTTCCCGCTATATCTGTTTCTGATCAGCCTGTTTGTGCTGCCCATTGCTGTGGTCGGGCTGGAGGTCATGCCACCCGGCACCAACCCCGATATGTTCGTGCTGACATTGCCGCTGCATTTCGGGCAGGACGGGCTGGCGCTTTTGTCGTTTCTGGGCGGGTTTTCGGCGGCCACCTCGATGGTGATTGTGGCCTCTCTCGCACTGGCGACGATGGTGTCCAACCATATCGTTGTGCCGCTGTGGCTAAAGGTGCGGGCGGCGCAGAATCTGGATACGGGCGATATGCGGCTGCTGGTTCTCAGCGTGCGGCGCTTGTCGATCACGCTCGTGCTTGGGTTCGGGTATGTCTATTACATCGTCACGGGCGGGTCTGCAGCACTGGCCGCGATCGGGCTGATTGCCTTTGTGGGGGTCGCGCAGATTCTGCCCGCGCTGCTGGGCGCTTTGTTCTGGCGCGGGGCCAGCCGGACAGGGGCAGCACTTGGGTTGGTGGTGGGCACGGTCCTGTGGTTCTATACGTTGTTCCTGCCAAGCTTCGGCCCTGACATCTTTTTGTCCGCGCAGGTCATGGAACAGGGGCTTTTGGGGCAGTCATGGTTGCGCCCCTATAATCTGTTTGGTTTGACGACGCTTGACCCGCTGCTGCATGCGCTGTTCTGGTCGCTGGCCCTGAATGGGCTGTCGTTTTGCATCGGCTCTTTTCTCAGCTTTCCAAGCCCGATTGAACGCGTGCAAGGTGCGCTGTTCGTCAATATCTTTGACCGGCCCGGCCCGGCGCGCAGCTGGACCAGACCTGTGGCCGAGGCTGAAGACCTGCTGCCCATGACCCAGCGCATTCTTGGCGCGACCGAGGGGCAGGCCTTTTTCAGTGCGCAGGCTGAAATTCAGGGAAAGCAGGGCTTTCTGCCCGATATTACCCCTGAGTTTCTGGAGGCGCTGGAGTTGAAACTCTCTGGCTCTGTCGGGGCGGCCACGGCACATGCGATGCTTGCGCAAAGTGTCGGCACTGCTGTCGTCTCGGTTGAGGATCTGATGGCGGTAGCGTCCGAGACAGCGCAAATCATGGAATATTCTGCCCAGCTGGAAGCGAAATCAGATGAGTTGACGCGCACGGCGCGCAAGCTGCGCGAAGCCAATGAGATGCTGCAAAAACTGTCCGTCCAGAAAGATGCGTTTCTCAGTCAGATCAGCCATGAATTGCGCACGCCCATGACCTCGATCCGGGCTTTCTCAGAGATTCTGATGGACAATGATGGCATGTCATTGGAAGAGCAAAATCACTTTGCCCAGATCATCCACGACGAATCAATTCGGCTGACCCGGTTGCTGGATGATCTGCTGGACCTGTCGGTTCTGGAACATGGTCAGGTACAGTTGAACGTCGCGCCCGCCAATCTGCGTGATCTGATTGACAAGGCCATGACAGCCTCGAATTCGGTTCAGGCGGACCGAAAATTCCGGATTCTGCGCAGCCGTGATCCCGAAGCGATTGAGGTGATCACCGACGCCGGACGATTGACCCAAGTTTTCATCAACATCATGTCGAATGCCCGCAAATATTGCGATGCGGCTGACCCGCAACTGAAGATCAATGTCCGCCAGCGCAAGTCTAAGATTGAGGTGGATTTCATCGACAACGGATCAGGCATCCCGCGTGACAAGCAGGCGCTGATTTTCGAGAAATTCTCGCGCCTGACCGATTCCATGCAGGCGGGTGGGGCAGGGCTGGGTTTGGCCATCTGCCGCGAGATCATGCACAATCTGGGCGGTGACATCAGCTATGTGCCCGGTCAGGGCGGTGCCGCGTTTCGCGTCAGTTTTCCGCGCGAACTCAAACCCCGTATGACGCCGGAGCAATCTGTCACCAAGCCCCAGATCGCGCTGGAGTAAGCGTTCAGGCAGGATATGGGGCAGGACTTTGGTTCCTGTATCCTGCCGGGGCGGGCATTCCGATGTTGCTATGATCATAACTGGCGTAAATTTAGGCAATCTTAAAAAATTTTACTAATTGATAAAATTTTTGATCCGTGGTTTCATCGTCTCCACAAGAGCCAGTCATGAAAAGGCCAGCCATATGTCCAACAGTCTGACCACACCCGGAATTGCTGCCGCGCGCCTGAACCCGGACGCTTATGCAGACCATTTCGACGACCTTTATCCCGATTATGACCCGCACGAGGCGATGGTCGCGGCAGACCGCTGCTATTTCTGCCATGATGCGCCCTGCATCACTGCGTGCCCCACGGAAATAGATATTCCGCTGTTCATCCGCCAGATACAGGCGGGCCAGCCCGAAGCGGCGGCGCGCACCATCTTTGACCAGAATATTCTGGGCGGTATGTGCGCGCGCGTCTGCCCGACCGAAACCCTGTGCGAAGGGGCCTGTGTGCGCGAAGCAGCCGAAGGCAAGCCGGTCGAGATTGGCCGTTTGCAGCGCTATGCGACCGAGAGATTGATCACACGGAACACGCATCCCTACACACGCGCCGCGCCGACTGGCAAGCGCGTGGCGGTTGTGGGGGCAGGGCCTGCGGGCTTGGCTGCCGCGCATCGTCTGGCGATGAAGGGGCATGATGTCACGATCTTTGACCGGTGTGAAAAGCCCGGTGGGCTGAATGAATATGGTATTGCTGCCTATAAGGCCGCACATGATTTCGCACAGGCCGAAGTGGATTGGCTGATGCGGATTGGCGGGATAACTTTGCAGCAGGGGTGGGCTTTGGGGTCCGATGGCACTTTGGCCGAATTGCAGGCAGAATTTGATGCTGTGTTCCTTGGCATGGGTTTGGCCGGTGTGAATGCCTTGGGGCTATCTGGCGAAGACGCGTCCGGCGCGCGCGATGCCGTCGATTTCATTGCCGAGCTGCGCCAGACGGATGATCTGTCCACGCTGCCCGTGGGTCGGCATGTCGTGGTTATCGGGGGCGGCATGACCGCAGTGGATGCGGCAGTCCAATCGCGCCTGCTGGGGGCCGAGCATGTCAGCATGGTTTACCGGCGCGGGCGCGAAGCTATGAGTGCGTCAGACTACGAACTCAGTCATGCCGCGAATGAAGGTGTGCAGATCATCACCAACGCAATGCCGATTACCGTGCACGCCAATGGCGCTGTGCGCGAGGTCGAGTTTGCCTATACCCATGCCGGCGAGACGGGCATCGAGCCCACAGGCGAGACATTCCGCCTGAAAGCAGATCAGGTGTTCAAGGCCATCGGCCAGACGCTGGAGGGTGCACCCGAAGGGCTGGCGCTCGATGGGCGCAAGATCAAGGTCGACGAAACCGGACGCACTTCGGTTCCGGGGGTTTGGGCTGGGGGCGATTGCACCGGCGGCGGCGAGGATCTGACCGTGACGGCCGTGGCGCAAGGGCGCGACGCCGCCGAGAGCATCCATGCCAGCCTGATGAAAAGCGGCGCGTAAGAACACGCCCCAAACGGAGTTTTTGACATGGCAAACCTGACGACGAATTTCATCGGTATCAAATCCCCCAACCCCTATTGGCTGGCTTCGGCCCCGCCGACAGACAAGGAGTACAATGTCGTGCGCGCTTTCAAGGCGGGCTGGGGCGGCGTTGTGTGGAAGACGCTAGGCTCTGAAGGGCCGCCCATCGTCAACGTCAACGGCCCGCGCTATGGCGCGATCTGGGGGGCGGACCGCCGCCTGCTGGGCCTGAACAACATCGAGCTGATCACTGACCGGCCCTTGGAGATCAACCTGCGCGAGATCAAGAAGGTCAAGCGCGACTGGCCCGACCGCGCGATGGTCGTCTCGCTAATGGTGCCTTGCGACGAAGAATCGTGGAAAGCGATTTTGAAACATGTCGAGGATACCGAGGCCGACGGGGTCGAGCTGAATTTCGGCTGCCCGCATGGCATGTCCGAACGCGGCATGGGCGCGGCTGTGGGTCAAGTGCCCGAATATATCGAAATGGTCACGCGCTGGGTGAAGCAGCATTCGCGTATGCCCTGCATCGTGAAACTGACGCCCAACATCGCCGATATCCGCAAACCGGCAGAGGCGGCAAAGCGCGGCGGCGCGGATGCGGTCAGCCTGATCAACACGATCAACTCGATCACATCGGTCAATCTGGACACATTCAGCCCCGAGCCGATGATTGATGGCAAGGGCGCGCATGGCGGCTATTGTGGCCCGGCGGTCAAGCCGATTGCACTGAACATGGTGTCCGAGATTGCCCGCGCGCCCGAGACGGCAGACCTGCCCATCAGCGGTATTGGCGGCGTCACCACTTGGCGCGATGCGGCGGAATTCCTGACACTGGGGGCAGGCAATGTGCAGGTCTGCACGGCGGCCATGACCTACGGGTTCGGGATCATCAAGGAACTGACCGCAGGGCTGTCGCAATACATGGATGAGAAGGGCTTTACCTCGGTTGACCAGCTTGTGGGCCGCGCGGTGCCGAATGTCACCGATTGGCAATATCTGAACCTCAATTACGTCACCAAGGCCAAGATCAATCAGGATTTGTGCATCTCCTGCGGGCGCTGCTATGCGGCCTGCGAAGACACCAGCCATCAGGCGATTTCCATGTCGCCGGATCGCGTGTTCGAGGTGATCGACGCCGAATGCGTGGCTTGCAACCTGTGTGTCAATGTCTGCCCGGTGCAGGATTGCATCACTATGGAGGAAATGCCCAAAGGAGCAACCGATCCGCGCACGGGCGAGGTGGTCAGCGATTACGCCAACTGGACCTCGCATCCCAATAACCCGATGGCCAAAGCGGCCGAGTGATCAGGGGACAAGCAGGCGGGTATAGAGATGCTCAAGAAATGCCTCAGCCCCGTCGGTGGGGTCATGGTCATCCCCCCGGATCATGGCGATCTGAGGGGCGAAATCGGCATAATGCTGCGTCAGGGACCAGATCGAAAAGATCAGGTGATAGGGGTCTATCGGCGCAATGCGCCCTGCGTCGGCCCATGCCTGCAAAAGCTGCGCCTTTTCATCAACAAGTGCGCGCAAATCGGTGCGGATGAACTCTTCCATCCGCGGCGCACCTTGCAGGATTTCATTGGCAAACAGACGGCTTTCGCGCGGGAAATCACGCGACATTTGAAGTTTGCGGCGCATATAAGCCATGATTTCCGCTTGTGGGTCACCGCGTGCATCCAGCATGCGCAACGGGTCCAGCCAAGTGTGCAGCAACCGCGTCAGCAATTCGCGGTGAATGGCGTCCTTGCTGTCGAAATAATACAGCAGGTTGGGCTTGGACAAGCCAGCTTGGGCGGCGATCTGGTCCAGCGTTGCCCCGCGAAAGCCATGGGTCGAAAACACATCCAGCGCGGCATCCAGAATGATCTGACGGTTGCGCGTCTGGATACGCGAGCGCGCGGGCTTGCCCGCGTTGCCGGGTTTTTCATCGAATGGACGGCGCGGCGCGGTCATGGCGGGACAAGCTTCTTGACTGGATGGTCAAACTTGATAGCGTCCCTGCGGAATGAGTGCAAGCAATGCAGATGCAAACCCGTATCGCGTGCCATCGTCCCCGGATGACAAAAGACGACAAGAACGGCGAAGAAATGCCGTCACGACAGGGAGTTTACTATGTCTTCACCCGCTGCGAACATGAAAATCAACAGCGAGAGGCTTTGGAACAGCATTATGGAAATGGCCCGGATCGGGCCGGGCATCGCCGGAGGGAATAACCGCCAGACCGTGACTGACGAGGACAGCGAGGCCCGCCATCTGTTTCAGGACTGGTGCACACAGGCGGGTGGCACCATGGGCGTGGATGACATGGGCACGATGTTCGCCCGGTTTGAAGGCACCGACCCCGATGCTCTACCAGTCTATGTCGGCAGCCATCTGGACACACAGCCAACGGGCGGCAAATATGACGGGGTGTTGGGTGTTCTGGCGGGGCTGGAAATTATCCGCAGCATGCGCGATCTGGGCATCAAGACCCGCCGTCCCATTGTCGTGACCAACTGGACCAATGAAGAGGGCACGCGCTTTGCGCCTGCCATGCTGGCCTCTGGCGTCTTTGCGGGTGTGCTGGAGCGCGACTGGGCTTATGCGCGCGTCGATGCGCAGGGCAAGCGGTTTGGCGATGAATTGGAGCGCATTGGCTGGAAGGGCGATGAGCCGGTGGGTGCGCGAAAGATGCACGCATTTTTCGAGCTGCACATCGAACAAGGCCCCATTCTGGAAGCCGAGGGCAAACAGGTCGGCGTCGTCACCCATGGGCAGGGATTGCGCTGGATCGAATGCACTGTCACTGGCAAGGGCCAGCACACCGGATCAACGCCCATGTATTTGCGCCGCAACGCGGGGCGCGGGCTGGCGCGGGTGACAGAACTGGTGCATGAAATCGCACTCAAGCATCAGCCCAACGCTGCGGGGGCCATCGGGCAGATTGATGTCTATCCGAATTCGCGCAATATCATCCCCGAAAAGGCCGTCTTCACCATCGATTTCCGCAGCCATGTGTTGGAGACGCTGGAAGCGATGGTGGCCGAACTCAACGCCCGCGCACCGGGTCTTTGCGCCGATATCGGCGTCAAATTTTCGTCTGAACTGGTGGGTTTTTTCGACCCGCCCGCCTTTGACGAGACATTGGTGGGGCGCGTGCGTGATGCGGCTGAACGTTTGGGTTACAGCCATATGGACATCATTTCCGGCGCAGGCCATGACGCGTGCTGGATCAACCGCCTCTACCCGACTACGATGGTCATGTGCCCCTGCGTCGATGGCCTGTCGCATAATGAAGCCGAGGAGATTTTCCCCGAATGGGCCGAAGCGGGCGCAAATGTGCTGATGCATGCCGTGCTGGAAACAGCCGAGGTGGTGGGGTGATCCCCTCAATGGAATTTATGCGCGAGACATGCGCGCAGTTGAAACAGGGAGAAATCAGATGAGCACCGTTATCAAAAACGGCACCATTGTCACCCATGACCTGACCTACAAGGCCGATATCCGCGTTGAGGGCGGCAAGATTACCGAAATCGGCCCGAACCTGTCGGGTGATAGCGAACTCGACGCGACAGGTGCTTATGTCATGCCCGGCGGCATCGACCCGCACACCCATCTGGAAATGCCCTTCATGGGCACCTATTCAACGGATGATTTCGAATCCGGTACCCGCGCGGCTTTGTCGGGCGGCACGACGATGGTGATTGATTTCGCGCTGCCAAGCCCCGGTCAGGGGCTGCTTGATGCACTGAAAATGTGGGACAATAAATCCGGCCGCGCGCATTGCGACTATTCCTACCACATGGCGGTCACATGGTGGTCGCAACAGGTGTTCGACGAGATGCCCGAAGTTGTCGCGCGCGGCATCACCAGCTTCAAGCATTTCCTCGCCTATAAGGGCGCGCTTATGGTCAATGATGACGAGCTGTTCTCCAGCTTCCAGCGCCTGCGCGAATTGGGGGCCATTGCCATGGTCCATGCCGAGAATGGTGACGTGGTGGCCGAATTGTCCGCCCGCCTGCTGGCCGAAGGCAATACCGGCCCCGAAGCACATGCCTATTCGCGCCCCACGCAGGTCGAGGGCGAGGCCACAAACCGCGCCATCATGATTGCCGATATGGCCGGTGTCCCGCTCTATGTGGTGCATACCTCCTGCGAGGAATCGCATGAAGCTATCCGCCGCGCAAAACAGGCAGGCAAGCGCGTCTGGGGCGAGCCGCTGATCCAGCACCTGACACTGGACGAGTCCGAGTATTTCCACCCCGACTGGGACCATGCCGCGCGCCGCGTCATGTCGCCCCCCTTCCGCAACAAGATGCATCAGGACAGCCTGTGGAATGGTCTGGCCAGCGGTAGCCTGTCGGTTGTGGCAACCGACCACTGCGCCTTCAGCACCGACCAGAAACGCTATGGGTTGGGCGATTTCACCAAAATCCCAAACGGCACCGGCGGCTTGGAAGACCGGATGCCCATGCTCTGGACCAATGGCGTGCGCACAGGGCGCATCACCATGAATGAATTTGTTGCGGTCACCTCGACCAATGTGGCCAAAATCTTTGGGATGTATCCGCGCAAGGGGGCCGTGGCTGTGGGCGCTGATGCCGATCTGGTTGTCTGGGACCCTGAGAAATCCAAGACCATCACCGCCAGCACGCAGCAATCCGCAATTGATTACAATGTGTTCGAGGGCAAAGAGGTCACAGGCCTGCCGCGCTTCGTGTTGTCGCGCGGTCGGGTCATGGTGCGTGACGGTGCCTTTGACGGGCACGAAGGGCATGGCGAGTTTGTCGCGCGCGACGCAAATGGCCCTGTCAGTCAGGCGCTCTCTGCATGGAAAGACCTGACCGCACCGCGGCCTGTGCAGCGCTCAGGCATTCCGGCGACGGGGGTGTGATGCGCGATACCCTGACAGCGCCTGTCATTTCAGCAAAGAACCTCAGCCTGACATTCCAGACGAATGACGGGCCTGTCCATGCCCTCAAGGATGTGTCGCTCGACATTGGTAAAGGGGAATTCGTCAGTTTCATCGGTCCGTCGGGCTGCGGCAAGACCACGCTTTTGCGCGTGATTGCGGATCTGGAACAACCGACCGAAGGCACGCTGACCGTCAATGGCATGTCGCCCGAAGCTGCGCGCAAGGCACGCGCCTATGGCTATGTGTTTCAGGCGGCGGGCCTGTATCCGTGGCGCACCATTGCAGGCAATGTGAAACTCCCGCTAGAGATTATGGGGTTTTCCCGCTCTGAACAGGAGGCGCGCGTCGAAAGGGTGTTGGAGCTGGTGGAACTGTCAGGCTTTGCGCGCAAATTCCCGTGGCAGTTGTCAGGCGGGATGCAGCAGCGCGCCTCTATCGCCCGCGCGCTGGCCTTTGACGCCGATATCCTGCTGATGGACGAACCCTTCGGCGCTTTGGACGAAATCGTGCGCGACCGGCTGAATGAGCAATTGCTGGAACTCTGGGCGCGCACCGAAAAGACCATCGGTTTTGTCACCCATTCGATCCCCGAGGCGGTCTATCTGTCCACCAAGATAGTGGTCATGTCGCCGCGTCCGGGCCGGATTACGGATATCATCGACAGCCCTCTGCCGCGCGAGCGGCCATTGGAATTGCGCGACAGCCCCGAATTTATCGAGATTGCGCATCGCGTGCGTGAAGGGCTCAGGGCAGGGCATCTGGATGACTGAAGCATCATTTTCTTGCGTCAAATACTCCGGGGGGCGAGGGGGCAGAGCCCCCCGAAAGGTGCACCAGTCATGCGCAATCTGATCCCTGTCCTTATGGTGACGGCAACCTTGATCGCGCTCTGGTATGCCGCAGTTGTACCGATGAATGCGCAATGGGCGCAGGATCAGGCCCGCCGTGCGGGTCAGGATCTGGGCTTTGCAGCGCTCATCTCCGAGACGATGACGCAGCAACGCCCGCGTCTGCCCGCCCCGCATCAGGTGATGGCAGAACTGTGGAACTCCACCGTCGTGGAGGAGATGACGGGTCGGCGGGGGGTCATGAACACCGGCAGCCTGTCCAATCGCAGCTTGGTGTATCACGGCTGGGTCACGCTTTCTGCCACGCTTCTGGGTTTTGCCATCGGGTCTGCACTTGGCGTCGCGCTGGCGGTGGGGATCGTGCATAACCGTGCGATGGATGCGAGTGTCATGCCTTGGGCGATTGCCAGCCAGACCATCCCAATTCTGGCCATCGCGCCCATGATTATCGTGGTGCTGAACGCCATCGGCATCACCGGGCTGATCCCCAAGGCGATCATTTCCACTTACCTGAGTTTCTTTCCGGTGGTTGTTGGCATGGTCAAAGGGCTGCGCGCGCCAGATCACATGCAGCTTGACCTGATGCGAACCTACAGCGCCAACGGCGTGCAGGTGTTTGGGAAACTGCGCTGGCCCTCCTCGATGCCGTATCTGTTCGCTTCGCTGAAAGTGGCGATTGCCGCCGCTTTGGTGGGTGCGATTGTGGCCGAATTGCCGACAGGCGCTGTGGCGGGATTGGGCGCGCGTCTGTTGTCGGGCAGCTATTACGGGCAGACGGTGCAGATCTGGTCAGCGCTGTTTGCTGCCGCGATCCTTGCGGCCAGCATGGTGGCCCTGATCGGGGTGATACAGCGCGCCACCTTGAAACGTATGGGGATGGCTGCATGATGGTTCTGCGCGACAGCGGCGGGGTGCAATGGGCCGGTATGACTCTGGGTCTGCTTGCGGCCATCGCCTTCGGGATGACCGGCGCCGAGGGGCAGCCAGCTTTTCTGCCGCTCGCGGCCTTGGTTGCGGCCTTGCTTGTGTGGCTGGCCCTGCCAAGGGCAGACGGGATGGCGCATCTGGCGTTACTCGCCCTCATGACAGGGGCTGTGGCACTTGCCGCTTGGGGGCTGGTTATCGGGCCGATGGGGCATGTGGGTTTCTGGGCCGCTGTCATCGCGGTTTGGCTGGGGGCGTGGATGCTGGTGGCGATCTTTGCTGATCTGCCGCGCGCCGATGGGCTGGTGGGCCGCCTGCAATCATTGCTGGCCCCGTTGACCTTTGGTGCCACGCTGTTGTGGCTGTGGGAAGTGACTGTGCGCGCGCTGGAAGTGCCGCGCGTGATCCTGCCTGCGCCAAGTGCTATCTGGGCGCGCATTCTGCGCTCGACCGATGTGCTTTGGGTTGATTTCGTGCAGACCTTCGTCAAGGGTGCACTCTCCGGCTATGCCATTGGTGTGGGCGCGGCGCTGGTCTTTGCGCTGCTGGTGGACCGCTCGGATTTCCTGCGCCGTGGCCTGTTGCCGGTGGGCAATTTCCTGGCAGCATTGCCGATTATCGGGACCGCGCCGATTATGGTGATGTGGTTCGGATTTGACTGGCCGTCCAAGGCGGCAGTGGTCGTGGCGATGGTGTTTTTCCCCATGCTGGTCAATACGGTGCAAGGCTTGGCCGCGACCGAGGCGATGCAGCGCGACCTGATGCGGACCTATAATGCAAGCTGGGGGCAATCACTGCTGAAGCTGCGCCTGCCTGCGGCGATGCCCTTCATCTTCAACGGGCTTAAAATTGCATCAACGCTGGCGCTGATCGGTGCCATAGTTGCTGAATTTTTCGGCTCGCCGACGCGCGGGATGGGCTTTCGCATCTCAACCGAGGTAGGACGATTGCAACTGGATATGGTCTGGGCAGAAATTGCCGTCGCAGCCCTTGCGGGGTCGCTGTTCTACGGCATTATTGCGCTTGTGGAAAAGGGGGTGACCTTTTGGCACCCTTCGCAACGCGGGCGTTAACTCCTGCACCCGAAACGGGGCAGGCAACATGGAGGTAGTAAAATGAAAAAGACAGTTTACGGGTCGGTGGCGGCCCTTGGTCTGGGGCTTGCGCCCGCGGCATGGGCGATGGACGATGTGACCTTGCAGCTCAAATGGGTGACGCAGGCGCAGTTCGCGGGCTATTATGTTGCGCTGGAAAACGGCTTCTATGAAGAAGAAGACCTGAATGTCACGATCCGCGCAGGCGGCCCCGATATCGCGCCGCCACAGGTCATCGCGGGCGGTGGTGCCGATGTTATTGTCGAGTGGATGCCAGCCGCCTTGGCCGCGCGTGAAAACGGCCTGCCGCTGGTCAATATCGCCCAGCCGTTCAAAGCTTCGGGCATGATGCTGACCTGCCTCGCGGAGACGGGCATCACCGGCCCAGAGGATTTTCCGGGCCGCACATTGGGTGTGTGGTTCTTTGGCAATGAATACCCGTTCCTAAGCTGGATGAGCACACTTGGCATCCCGACCGATGGCGGCGATGATGGCGTCGAAGTGCTGCGTCAGGGTTTCAATGTCGATCCGCTGCTGCAACAGCAGGCTGATTGCATTTCGACCATGACTTACAATGAATACTGGCAGGTCATTGATGCAGGGATCAGCGAGGACGAGCTTGTCACCTTCAAATATGAGGATCAGGGTGTCGCCACACTGGAAGATGGCCTGTATGTGATGGAAGAGAACCTTGAAGACCCTGACTTCGTGGACAAGATGGCCCGCTTTGTGCGCGCCTCGATGCGCGGCTGGGAATGGGCGGCCGAGAATGTCGAGGAAGCGGCCATGATCGTGCTGGAGTATGACGATACAGGCGCACAAACCGAAGAGCATCAGACCCGCATGATGAGCGAAGTGGCGCTTCTGCTCGAAGGGTCGAATGGCACGCTGGACATGGATGATTACGCCCGCACAGTGGCGACACTGCTGGGGGGTGGTTCTGATCCGGTCATCACATCTGAGCCCGAAGGGGCTGTGACCTCTGCGGTTACAGACGCGGCCTTCAACTAAGGCGCAACTTCAGCGCAATATTGTATCCCGGCAGATATGCCGGGATGCATCCGTCTAACCAAGCATCCGCCCGACCATTTCGCCCATGTCGCGGCTGAGATTGTCTTGCGACATGATCCGTTCCAGTTCCCCCCGGATCAGAGCCTGCCGCGCCTCATCATAGCGCCGCCATGTCTCGAAAAGGGTTGAGAGTCGCGCGGCAGATTGCGGGTTCACTCCGTCCAGCCGGATCAGCCAATCTGCAACCAGCTTGTATCCTGCACCGTCTGTTGCATGAAACCCTGCCGGATTGGCCCCCAGTGCACCGATCACGGACCGAAAACGGTTCGGGTTCTTCCACTCGAAATCTGGGTGCTGTGTTAGTTGCTGCACCAGACCAGCGGCAGCTTTCGGTGCGGCATACATGACCTGTGCCGAGAACCACTTATCCACCACCAGCCGGTCCTGTGCCCATTGCCGGTAGAATTGCGCGCCTTCTTCTTGGCCGATACCAATCGCCAGCAGCGCCCCCCATGCGCCCAACTGCTCGGTCATGTTATCTGCGCGGGCAAAAAGTTCGGCTGCTTTCGCGCCCTCATCCGCGCGCGCCAGCAATGACACTGCCTGCACCTTCAGCGCGCGACGACCCGCATCACGGGCGTCAGGGCTGTAAGGGCCGGGGGTCTGCATGGCATTGGCCACGTCTTGCAATTGTGGGCGCAGCGCTTCGGCGATCAGCCGCAGGGCTGTGGTCCGCGCGGCCTGAATGGCGTCGGGGTCAGGCACATGGCCCGCCGCGTAAAGCGAGCTGGCCAGATCGTCCTGACCGGGGATATGCAGCGCCAATGCGCGAAAGGCGGGGTCCAGCGCCTCGTCGCTGACCATTGTGCGTAGAGCGTTGAGGTAATCGGGGCCGGGTGTCGCCCCTTCCAGCACCATCGCATGCAGGATGTCGCGCGCGAGCGCGCGCCCTGCTTCAAAGCGGTTGAAGGGGTCGGTGTCATGCGCCAGCATCAGGGCGCGGTCTTCAGAGCTGAGGCTGTGATTCAGAACCACCGGCGCAGAAAACCCACGCAACAGCGAGGCGACGGGCCGCGCAGGCAGATCAGGGAAGGTGAAGCTTTGCTCGGGGCTGTCGAGTTCCAGCACGGTTGTGGGCACCATTTCGGCACCATCTGCGCCAAGCAGACCCATCGCCACCGGTATGACCAGCGGTTCCTTCAGGGGTTGGCCGGGGGTGTCGGGCGTGTGCTGGCGCAGCGTCAGGGTATAGCTGCCATCCTGCCAGTCTTCTGACACATCGACGCGCGGGGTGCCCGCCTGTCCATACCAGCGCTTGAACTGCGACAAATCGCGGCCAGCGGCTTCCTCGAACACGGCGATCCAGTCCTCGATCGTGCAGGCCTGCCCGTCATGGCGCGCAAAATACAGATCGAGTGCCGCCTTGTAGCGATCTTGCCCGACCAGAAGTTGCAACATGCGGATCAACTCTGCGCCTTTTTCATACACTGTCGCGGTGTAGAAATTGTTGATCTCGACATAGCTTTCGGGCCGCACCGGATGCGCCAAAGGTCCGTCATCTTCGCGGAACTGGCGCGCGCGCAGCGTCAGCACATCCTCGATCCGCTTGACCGAATGGCTGCGCATGTCGCCCATGAACTGTTGGTCACGGTAAACCGTCAACCCTTCTTTCAACGACAGTTGGAACCAGTCGCGGCAGGTGATGCGATTGCCGGTCCAGTTGTGGAAATACTCATGCGCGATGATCCGTTCGATACTGGCATAATCGCTGTCGGTCGCCGTCTGGGGCGAGGCGAGAACATAGCGCGAGTTAAAGATGTTCAGACCCTTGTTTTCCATCGCGCCCATGTTGAAATCATCGACTGCAACGATGTTGAACACATCCAGATCATAGGCGCGCCCGTAAACCTGTTCATCCCAGACCATCGAGCGCTTGAGCGCGTCCATCGCATAGGCAGTCTTGTCCTCATCGCCCTTGCGCACCCAGATGTTGAGCGCCACATCGCGCCCCTCCATCGTGGTGAACTGGTCTGATGCGGCGACCAGATCGCCCGCCACAAGTGCGAACAGATAGGCAGGCTTGGGGTGGGGGTCGTGCCATTCGGCCCACCCTTGGCCCAAGGATGCAGGGTTGCCGTTGGACAGCAGCACGGGCAGATCAGACTCGATGCGTACGCGAAACGGGGCCATTACATCGGGGCGGTCCGGGTAAAAGGTGATCTTGCGAAAGCCCTCGGCTTCGCATTGGGTGCAATACATGCCGCGCGACATATACAGTCCTTCCAATGCCGTGTTGCCGTCGGGCGAAATCTCGACCTCCGCCTGCCAGTCGAATGTACCTTCGGGCAGGTCTTGCGCGGGAATGGTCAGGCCGGATTGGTCGGGTCGCGCTGTGATTTCGGCACCGTTCAGATGGGCCGAAATCAGTTTCAGCCCCTCACCATCCAGCCGCAGGTCGTGGCCCGGTGTCGCGTCAGGATTGGGGCGAAAGCGAATTTCCGAGATCACACGTGTGGCTGTCGGGGCCAGTCGGAACGTGAGGGCCACATTCTCCACCAGAAAGGGTGGGGGCTGGTAATCGGCCAGATGGATGGGCTGCGGGGTCGTGTCGCGCATGTCTCACTCCTGCGGGCTGAACCAAGTCTGGTGCAGATGTAACGCAGGGCGCGCGCGCCGACAATCAACAAGGTCGCGCAAACAGTTGCACCCAGTTCGGCCCTTCTGCGCGGCCAAAGCCCACAAGCGTGAAATCGCGGTCCAGAATGTTGCGCCGATGACCGGAGGATCGCATCCAGCCTGCCATGACACTGGGCACATCGCGTTGGCCGCGTGCGATATTCTCGCCCATCGTGCAAAGCCTTGGCAGCCCTGCGCGGTTTACGCGGTCTGACACGCTGCGCCCGTCTTGGCTGGTATGGCTGAAATACCCCCGCTGCGCCATGTCACAGGCATGGGCCTGCGCTACGCGGCCCAGTTCGGGCGACAGCACCAGCGGCGCACGCCGCGCCTTGCGACGTTCGGCATTGACCGCAGCGAGATGAATTTCCAGTTCCGCAAGTGGCGGGGCAGGGCAGGGCCATGCAGGCAGGGCAAGCGCGCACAGACAAACAACACCAATGTATCGCAACATATTTGGGGGCTCTCATGAGAAATGTGGGTACAAGCATAGCTGGTGTCACTGCGCAGGTGAATAAGGCGGGTCATCAACAGCGCGTGCACTGGCGACAACTTGCAGGGCGGATCGCGCGCGCCGCGCTTGCACCTCTCGCGGCATCGGGCTAAATGCGCTGTAATTACCTGAAAACCCGGAGGGGTCATGTCCGAGATCGATCTGGAGACAGCGCGCAAGGTGGCCCATCTTGCCCGCATCGCTGTTCCCGAAGACAATCTGCCCGCGCTGGCACAGGAACTTAGTCAGATTCTGACCTTCATGGAAGAACTGAACGAGGTGGATGTCGAGGGTGTGGAGCCGATGACCTCGGTCACGCCCATGCGCCTGAAGCGCCGCAAGGACGGGGTAACGGATGGCGATATGCAGGCCAAAATCCTGTCCAACGCGCCTGATGCACGCGAAGGGTTTTTTGCTGTGCCGAAGGTGGTGGAATGAGTGATCTTAACAAAATGACGATTGCCGATGCGCGCGATGCTCTGCGCGCGGGCGATGTGACCTCGGTGCAACTGACCGAAGCCTGCCTGACCGCGATTGAGGGGGCAGGCGCGCTGAATGCCTTTGTTCACCATACTCCGGAAATCGCGCTGGAACGAGCGACAGCGGCTGATGCACGGATCACGTCAGGCGATGCGCCTGCGATGTGCGGCATACCCTTGGGCATCAAGGATTTGTTCTGCACGCAAGGTGTCGCGTCGCAGGCAGCGTCGCGTATTCTCGAAGGGTTCCGCCCCGAATACGAATCCACCGTTAGCGCGCAGTTGCGCGATGCAGGCGCGGTGATGCTGGGCAAGCTGAACATGGACGAATTTGCCATGGGGTCCAGCAATGAAACCTCGGTCTATGGCAATGTGGTCAATCCGTGGAAAGTGGACTCTCGCGATCTGACGCCGGGCGGATCGTCTGGCGGGTCTGCGGCAGCGGTGGCGGCTGATCTGTGCCTTGCGGCAACCGGCACCGATACCGGCGGATCAATCCGTCAGCCTGCGGCCTTTACCGGAACCGTCGGGATCAAGCCCACCTATGGGCGGTGTTCGCGCTGGGGGGTTGTCGCCTTTGCCTCATCGCTCGATCAGGCGGGACCGATGACCAAAACCGTGCGCGATGCGGCCATTATGCTAGAGGCGATGTGTGGTCATGACCCCAAGGACTCCACCAGTGCCGATCTACCTGTCCCCGATTTTGAGGCGATGCTGACAGGCGACATACGCGGTCAGAAAATCGGTATTCCGCGTGAATACCACATGGATGGGATGTCCGCCGAGATTGCCGAACTGTGGGGCAAGGGGGCGGACATGCTGCGCGATGCGGGTGCCGAGATTGTTGACATCTCGTTGCCGCATACGAAATACGCGCTGCCTGCCTATTATGTCATCGCTCCCGCCGAAGCATCGAGCAACCTCGCGCGCTACGATGGCGTCCGCTACGGGCACCGCGCGACATTGGGGCCGGGTGATGGCATTACCCAGATGTACGAGAAAACCCGCGCCGAAGGGTTCGGGCTGGAAGTGCAGCGCCGCGTCATGATCGGCACCTATGTGCTGTCGGCGGGGTTCTATGACGCCTATTACAACCGCGCGCGCAAGGTCCGCACGCTGATCAAGCGCGATTTTGAAGAGGTGTTCGGCAAGGGCGTCGATGCGATCCTGACGCCTGCCACCCCGTCAGCGGCCTTTGGTTTGGGTGAAATGGCTGCGGCGGACCCGGTTGAAATGTATCTGAATGATGTGTTCACCGTGACTGTGAACCTTGCCGGTTTGCCGGGGGTTGCGCTGCCTGCGGGCCTTGATTCCAAAGGGCTTCCTTTGGGGCTGCAACTGATCGGGCGGCCTTGGGAAGAGGGGGCTTTGCTCAATACAGCACATGTCCTTGAACAGGCGACGGGCTTTGTTTCCAAACCCGAAAAATGGTGGTAACTTGCGGTATAATTTTGCAAGGCTGAGAGGTCCGATGCGTTTTCCCAAAGCTTTGATCATGATAGGCACCGCAACTGCATTGCTTGCCGGTTGCGGCGGCTCTGCGCCCTACTCGAATGTCATCGACACCACCGGGCGTGGCGTGGGGTTCAGTGATTATGCGCAGTATATGCGCGCGCAGGAAGAACTGTCGCGCATTCGCCGCAATGAGGCCGCACAGGCAAGCAATGTGCAGCGGCCCGCGAATGCCCCGCAATTTGCGCAACCAAGCCAGTCTGCATCCATCGGGCAAGAAGCTGTGGCGGCGGTACGCGGCACGCCTGCAACGCAAGCGCCCTCACAATCCAGCTCGCAACAATTCCCTGTGGCACAACAGAATGTCGGCGCGCCGCTATCTGCTGTGTCCCCGTCGTCAACGACTTCTCAGTCTTCGGGCGGTCAGTCACAGACTGCCAGCGCTGGCGTCAGCGAGCAACAATTCACACCGCAACCCTTTGGCGCATCGCAACCAGACCGGCTGGTTGAGCGCGATTTTGTGCCCCAAGTCCGGGTCAGCGATGGTGAAATGTCTTCAGGTACAAACACGCCAAACCTGTTTGTCTATGCGCTGTCCACCCAGCACAATGTGGGCGAGCAGCGCTACAACCGGTCGAACCCGTTGCGCTGGCGGCGTTCGGAAAGCGCATGTGCCCAGTTCGGAAGTCAGGATCTGGCGCAAGAAGCTTTCCTCGCCGCAGGTGGGCCAGAGCGCGACCCGAACCATCTGGACCCGGATGGCGACGGCTTTGCCTGCTGGTGGGACCCGACCCCGTTCCGGCAAGCCGCACGCACCGTACGCGCGCGCGAGTGATCGCTGGCCGTGCAGCCAATCTGGCATCCATCCCCAAATTTCGGGCCGCGCCGTAACGGGTTGCGGCCCAGTTTGATTGTGCTGCATTACACCGGCATGCGTGACACCGAGGCGGCGCTGGAGCGCTTGTGCGACCGTGGCGCGGAAGTGTCTGCGCATTATGTGATCTCGCCCTCGGGCCAGCTTATGCAGTTGGTCGAGGAATCGCTGCGTGCCTGGCATGCGGGCGCGGGGTCGTGGGGTGGGCAAAGCGACATTAACTCGCGCTCTATCGGGGTCGAGCTGGTCAATTCCGGTGCACAACCTTTTCCAGAGCCGCAAATGCGGTGTCTTGAGGCGCTGTTGCAAGGGGTGATGGCGCGGTGGCAGATTGCGCCCCATCAGGTGATCGCGCATTCCGATATGGCCCCGGAGCGCAAAGAAGACCCCGGCCCCCGCTTTGACTGGCGGCGGTTGAACAGGTTGTCACTTGCCGTGTGCCCCGATGGCATGGGCGATGATCTGCCGCTGGCGCCGTCTTTGGATGCTATTGGCTATCCGCAGGCCAGTGCAGAGAAACGCTTGCAAGCGTTTCGCTTCAGATTTCATCCGACAGCACAGGGCGACGAGGGTGTGGCAGACAGGTGCCGCGCTGCCGCTGTGGCGGCTGCATTTCGTGCCGTGCGCAAATAACAAATCCCCTCAGCGCAAGTGGCGCAGGGCTTGTGACAATTTGGCGTAAAGCTCGGCGCGTTCTTCTGGGCTTAGAAATGCGCCCAGTTCCACCACGCGGCCACTCCCTTCCAATGTCAGGTAGTTCTCAATCACCCCGTCCTTTTCCGCCAGCTTGACGCGCACCCAATAGGGGTTGGCGTGCCAGTGCTGTGCAGGTTTGCGCGGGTTGGTGCGGGTGATCTCGATCCGCTCTTTCGTCAGACACAGGTCCTCGCGCAGCGCGTGCCGTTCGGCACTGTTGCGGCTGAGGGCATACCACAACGCCCAAAGCGCCAGCCCTGCAAAGGGCAGCAGCCCCCATAGAACAGGTGTCCCCAGAACGGCCAGAAGTGGCAGGGTAAGAAAGGCCGCGCTGATGGCGATGATGCGCACGAAGCCTTTTGGCCCCATCGACACGAAGGGCATCAACGACAGGCGATACTCCGCACCGTCACCGGCCGCGAGTGCAAAAGCCCCGGGCGGTGTGCCCGGGGCTTTCGGTGTGATTGTCCAATAAACGGGCATTTAACCTGCCACTGATATGCTTAATGGGCGGGCTGCTTGTCCCAGTCTTCGCGCTTTGGAAGCTGCTCGAACGTGTGCTCGGGCGGGGGCGAAGGCAAGGTCCATTCCAGCGTGTCCGCATGCTCGTTCCAGTAGTTATTCTGGGTGATGCGGCGACCATATTTCAGTGTATAGAAGACCACACCGATAAAGAACACAAACGATGCAAAGCTGATGAACGCGCCGATCGATGAGACGTAGTTCCAAAGCGCATAGGCTTCGGGATAGTCGATATAGCGCCGTGGCATCCCCTGACGACCCAAGAAGTGCTGTGGGAAGAAGGTGATGTTTGCACCGATGAACATTGTCCAGAAATGCAGCTTGCCAGCCCACTCAGGATACTGACGCCCCGACATTTTGCCGATCCAGTAGTAGATACCGGCAAACAGGGCAAATACCGCGCCAAGGCTCATCACATAGTGGAAATGGGCCACAACGTAGTAGGTGTCGTGATAAATCCTGTCAATCGGTGCCTGTGCCAGCACGATACCGGTCACCCCGCCCACTGTGAACAGGAACAAAAAGCCAAAGGCCCACAGCATCGGTGTCTCGAAGCTGACAGAGCCTTTCCACATCGTGGCGATCCAACTGAAGATCTTGATGCCAGTGGGCACCGCAATCACCATCGTCGCCAGCATGAAATAGGTCTGCTGAGTCAGCGACATGCCCGCCGTATACATGTGGTGCGCCCAGACGATGAAGCCCAGAACCGCAATCGCAATCATCGCCCAGACCATTGGCAGATACCCAAAGATCGGCTTGCGCGAGAAGGTCGCAATCACATGGCTGATGATCCCGAAGCCCGGAATGATGATGATATACACTTCCGGATGGCCAAAGAACCACAGAATATGCTGATAAAGCACCGGGTCGCCCCCGCCTGCGGGGTCAAAGAACGCGGTTCCGAAGTTGCGGTCGGTCAGCAGCATGGTGATCGCGCCCGCCAGAACCGGCAGCGCCAGAAGAATCATCCACGCAGTGATGAAGACAGACCATGCGAACAACGGCACCTTGAACAGTGTCATGCCGGGTGCGCGCATATTCAGGAAAGTAGTGATAATATTGATCGCGCCCAGAATGGACGATGCACCAGACACATGGACCGCGAAAATCGCAAGGTCCATCGAATAACCCGCCTCATTGGTCGACAGCGGCGGGTACAAGACCCAGCCCACGCCAGAACCAAGCTGGCCATTACCGCCCGGTGACAGAACCGATGCAACTGCCAGCGCGGAGCCTGCCACAAACAGCCAGTAGCTCAGGTTGTTCAGGCGCGGGAATGCCATGTCAGGCGCGCCGATCTGAAGCGGCATGAAATAGTTGCCGAAACCACCAAATAGGGCGGGAATCAGCACAAAGAACATCATCAGGATGCCATGCGCTGTGACCAGCACGTTCCAGATATGCCCGTTGGGTGTGCATTCTTCCTGCGCGGTAAAGCTTGCGCCTTCCATACACATGTACTGCACGCCCGGTGTCATCAGCTCCATGCGCATATAGACCGAAAAGGCTATTGCGATGAACCCGACGATGCCGGCGGTGAACAGATAAAGGATACCGATATCCTTGTGGTTTGTAGACATGAACCAGCGGGTAAAGAACGAGCGGTTGTCCTCGTGTCCGTGGTCATGAGTGGCTGCATCGGCCATTGGCTACTCCAGTTCCCGATTCCTGTTGCGTTGCTCGCAACTGTTGTCGTGCGGGGCCCGTGCAAGGCTGCACGCACCATTCTGCTTCCACGACATCATATGCGCCAACACGCATCTGTGTATCGCGGTATACTACGCTTTTAGAATGCGACTTTTCATAGGGCAATGCTCCAAGTGTCGCAGGGCGGATATTTTTGACATGGATCAATGAACTTGCTGCGCCGCGGCGTCACGCGCGCCAGCGAATCGGGTGGAAATTCACATGTCAATTGCCGAATGTGAGAAAAAACTGACGTTTTAGCGCAAGGTCAAGGTCATCCATCGTCACGGGCAATCCCAGATCCACCAAAGATGTCACGCCATGATCGCGGATGCCGCAGGGTATGATTCCCTCAAAATGGCTCAGGTCCGGCTCTACGTTGATGGACAGACCGTGGAAGCTGACCCACCGGCGAATCTTTATGCCAATTGCCGCGACCTTGTCTTCACGTGTGCTGCCATCGGGCAAGCCGGGCTTTTCAGGGCGTGTCACCCAGACCCCGACGCGACCCGCGCGGCGTTCGCCCCGAATGCCGAATTCGCCCAAGGTTTCGATGACCCAGTTCTCCATATTATGCACAAAGCACCGCACATCGCGTCCGCGCCGGTTGAGGTCGAGCATGACATAGGCAACGCGCTGACCCGGACCGTGATAGGTATATTGCCCGCCCCGACCTGCGTAATGCACCGGAAACCTGTCAGCTTGGGTCAGGTCACCGGGGGCGGCACTGGTGCCGGCAGTATAAAGTGGGGGGTGCTCCAACAGCCAGATCGCTTCGGGCGCGGTGCCTTTTGCGATCTCGGCCACGCGGGCCTCCATCGCAGTGAGGGTTTGCGAATAATCGCGCAAGCCCGGCAACACTGTCCACTCAAGTTCTTCAGTCAACATCTCTCGGCTGTGCTCCGTCAGCGAAAACTTGGTCTATGCGTGTCGATGCACGCTTTACCGGTATTTGGGACTATCTGGAAACCTGTCACGCTCAAATACGCGTCTATGACAGCCATGTCCATCAGGGCCGGGTGGTCCGCGCTGCACATGCTGGATCAGAAACTTGATGCAGGGGATGTTTTTCCCTCTTCACAACGGTTGGATGAGGGGCTATCAGGCCCGCACCAAGTCGCGTGCGGTCGTGGCGGAATTGGTAGACGCGCAGCGTTGAGGTCGCTGTGGGGTAACACCCGTGGAAGTTCGAGTCTTCTCGACCGCACCATTCAATCCCATTTGTTACTGGAAACAGACGCCGCAAGGCGGTCTTTTGGGCGTTTGGCGCATGTGTTGCAAAGTTTAATCCCAAGTTTAATGTACGGCAGGTGGCCAATTTGCCGAACGAATAACTTTAAACGCGGCTTAAATCAGCGCATTCGCCTAAAGACGGGTCGAAACAACGTGAAACAAAGTTATCGGTTGCATTCTACATGCTCCTTGGTTTTTACTTAGGCCATGAAGAGAGCGGAATACCGCCGATTTACGGGGAGATAAACGTGGTCGCAGCACAGCAGAGCGACGGATTTGTCGTATACGATGGCGTCCAGAAGAGCTACGATGGGGAAACCCTTGTGGTGAAGGATCTAAATCTTTCGGTTGCGAAGGGCGAGTTCCTGACCATGCTTGGGCCATCGGGGTCCGGCAAGACCACCTGCCTGATGATGTTGGCAGGGTTCGAGACCGCGACGAGCGGCGAAATCCTGCTTGATGGCAAGCCCATCAACTCTGTCCCGCCGCATAAACGCGGGATCGGCATGGTCTTTCAGAACTATGCTCTGTTCCCACATATGACTGTTGGCGAGAACCTGTCTTTTCCGCTTGAAGTGCGTGGAATGGGCAAGTCCGAGCGCGAGAAAAGCGTGATGCGCGCGCTGGACATGGTGCAGATGGGGGCATTTGTGAACCGTCGCCCCGCGCAATTGTCCGGGGGTCAACAGCAACGGATCGCCCTTGCTCGCGCCTTGGTGTTCCAGCCGGAATTGGTCCTGATGGACGAGCCGCTGGGCGCACTCGACAAGCAGTTGCGCGAACACATGCAGTTCGAGATCACGCGTTTGGCACATGACCTTGGGATTACCACGGTTTATGTTACGCATGACCAGACAGAAGCCTTGACCATGTCGGACAATGTCGCCGTATTCGAAGACGGGCGCATTCAGCAGCTTGCGCCGCCAGATGTCTTGTATGAAGAACCGCGCAACAGCTTCGTGGCGCAGTTCATCGGCGAAAACAACACGATCGACGGTGTGATCAAGGAAATCAAGGGCGAGACATGCGTGGTCCAGTTGGACGGCGGCGTGTTGATTGATGCCAAGCCGATAAATGTCTCGAAGGTGGGCGAGCGGACACGCGTTTCCATTCGCCCCGAACGTGTCGAGGCCAATAAGGACCGGCTGGCCGAAGATGCCCACACGATCAAGGCCGAAGTCCTTGAATTCATTTATATGGGTGATGTGTTCCGCACACGCCTGAAAGTTGCTGGAAACGAGAATTTCGTCATGAAAACCCGCAATGCACCCGATCAGGTGCGTCACAAGCCGGGCAGCATGATTGAAATCGGCTGGATGCCGCAAGACTGTCGAGCGCTTGACTGTCCAGAGTGACAGATGCGCGGACGCAAAATACGGTCCGAGGGATGGGACTGTCAAAAACAGCATGGGCTACGGCCTGTGACTGAAAACTAACCAAGGAGGTTATCTATGTCATCCAAACTGAAACTGATCGGTCTAAGTTCTGCAGTCAGCGTAATTGCGTTGAGTGCGGCTGCACAAGATCCAGTCTCGTTGACCGTTGTTTCCTGGGGCGGCGCATATACCGCAAGCCAACAGCGCGCGTATCATGAGCCCTTCATGGAAGCCAACCCACATGTCACCATCATCAATGATGACGGCTCCGCGAATGCGCTTGCAAGCTTGCGCGCACAGTCGCAGGCCGGGAATGTGACCTGGGATCTGGTCGACATGCTGCCATCCGACGCACAGCTTGCCTGTGACGAAGGCATCATTTTGCAGATCGACCATGACGAAATGCTGGCCCCTGCACCTGATGGCACACCTGCAAGCGAAGACTTCCTGCCAGGCTCACTTGGCGAGTGCTTCATTCCGCAGATCGTGTACTCGACCGTTCTGACATTCCGTCCGGGCGCGTTCCCGGATGATGCGCAGCCAAGCTCGATCGAAGATTTGTTCGACACCGAGAACTTCCCAGGCCGTCGTGCATTGCAGGACCGTCCGGGCACCAATCTGGAATGGGCGCTTTATGCTGACGGGGTAGACCCGGACGAGATTTACGAAGTGCTTGCAACACCAGAAGGTGTGGACCGCGCCTTTGCCAAGCTCGACACGATCAAGGACGACATCATCTTCTGGACAGAAGGCGCACAAGCGCCACAGCTGCTGGCCGATGGTGAAGTTGCGTTCGCAACTGGCTATAACGGCCGGATGTTCGACGCGATCGAAGTCGAAGGCATGGAAGCGGCCATTATCTGGGATGGTCAGGTCGTCGAATGGGACGGCTGGGTTGTGCCTGCGGATGGTCCGAATGAAGAGCTGGTGATGGAGTATCTGTACTTTGCCACCGATACGCAGCGGCTTGCTGATCAGGCGAAATACATCAGCTATGGTCCAGCGCGTGCTTCTTCCGCGCCACTGGTGGGTGAGCATGCCGATCTGGGCATCGACATGGCGCCGCATATGCCGACTGCGCCTGACAACTACTTCGCGCCCATCGTGCTGGATAACGACTTCTGGGTCGATTACGGTGACGAGCTGCGCGAGCGTTTTGCAAACTGGATGCTTCAGTAATCTGAGCCATTCTATTCAGGGCGCGCTTCGGCGCGCCCTGAAAGCCTGAGCACAGGCAAGAATTTTGTGAACACATTCCTCTGCAAGGAGCGCAGACATGGCGATTCAGCATGCGACATCTGAAGAAGGTGCCATAGGCACGGCGACGGACAGTCGCGGCAGATTGGTGACTTCGGATGGCACGCCACTGCGTCGGGCACTTGAACGCGCCAACAGACGCCGGAAACTGACGGCACTCGCATTGGTCGGGCCGCTGCTTGCCTTTATTCTTATTTTCTTCGCCTTTCCCATCGCTCAGATGATGTGGCGATCCGTCGACAACCCGCAGATCGTGAATGCGCTGCCTGAAACACTGAACGCGCTGGAAGAGTGGGACGGGCAAGGTATACCGGACGAACCGGTCTTTGCCGCCCTGCATGCCGATATGGTTGCCGACCTTGATCGCCCGCGCCGTGAACAAAAGATCGGCCCGCTGGGTATTCGCCTGAACTATGAAATCAGTGCCGCACGCAGCGCGATTTCGCGCACTGCCCGCGCTGTTGCCGATTTTGACGCGCCTTATAAAGACGCATTCACGGATGCGCACAGGCTTTGGGGTCAGCCAGAACTGTGGCGGGTCATAAAGCGTGAAGGCCGACCTCTGACAACCTCCTACTATGTGGCCGCACTGGACCGCGAATTTGACGATCAGGGTAATATCGTCAAACGTCCTGAGAATCGCCAGATTTATGTCTCGCTTTTTGGTCGCACTTTGGCACTTAGCCTTGCGATTACCTTCATGACTTTCGTCTTGGGCTTTCCGATTGCATACTATCTGTCGACGCTGCCCATGCGCTACGCCAATCTTCTGATGATCGCGGTGTTGCTGCCATTCTGGACATCGCTGCTGGTGCGAACCTCGGCTTGGATCGTGCTGCTTCAACAACAAGGTGTCATCAACAATGCCTTGGTCGGCATGGGGTTCATAGGTGATGATGGGAGGTTCAGTTTGATATACAATCAGACTGGAACCATCATTGCCATGACGCATATCCTGCTGCCCTTCATGGTGTTACCGCTATACTCGGTAATGCGTACTATCCCGCCATCATATATGCGCGCGGCTAAAAGCCTTGGTGCACGACCTTGGACGGCATTCCGCCGCGTGTATTTCCCGCAAACATTGCCGGGGATCGGGGCAGGGGGTGTGCTGGTCTTCATCATCTCGATTGGCTATTACATCACGCCCGCGCTGGTCGGTGGTCAGTCTGGTCGCATGATCTCGAATGAAATTGCCCGCCATATCCAGCAATCCCTGAACTGGGGTCTTGCCGCCGCGCTTGGCACGATGCTGCTGGTTGGTGTGCTGATCCTGTATTGGGTTTTCAATCGGCTTGTCGGTACTGACAGCCTGAAATTCGGGTAAGGGAGAACGCATATGTCCATGCCCGCCTATTACACCACCAAGGATAAGATCTGGCATTACACCTTTCGGGTGATTTGCTACTCGATCTTCTTCTTTCTGCTGGCGCCGATCCTGATCATGATCCCGCTGAGTTTCAACGCGCAGCCCTTCTTCACGTTCACACGTGAAATGCTGACCTTGAACCCGGACGGCTATTCCTTGCGCTGGTATCGTGACTTTCTAGGGTCCGAAAGCTGGATGCGGTCGATCCGCAATTCCTTCAGCATCGGGATCGCGGCGACACTCGTGTCCACCACGTTGGGGACATTGGCAGCGCTTGGGTTGTCACGTTCGGAAATGCCGGCCAAAGGGCTGATTATGGGCATTCTGATCTCGCCCATGATTGTGCCTCTGATCATTTCGGCGGCGGGGATGTTCTTTTTCTTCTCGTCGATCAACATCGCGCAGACCTATCTGGGCGTTGTGCTGGCGCACGCAGCCCTTGGCACACCGTTTGTTGTCATCACAGTGACTGCGACGCTGGTCGGGTTCGATCAATCTCTGATCCGCGCCGCGGCCAATTTGGGTGCCTCGCCGACGCGGACCTTCTTCAAGATCACAATGCCACTGATCCTGCCCGGTGTTGTATCTGGCGCATTGTTCGCCTTCATCACATCCTTTGACGAGATTGTGGTGGTTCTGTTTGTCGCCGGTGTGGAGCAACGGACAATCCCGCGCGAGATGTGGTCGGGTATCCGCGAAGATATCAGCCCGACAATTCTGGCGGTGGCCACAATTCTGGTGATGATCTCGATTGCACTTCTGACGGTGGTGGAATTGCTGCGTCGCCGTGGCGAGCGGTTGCGCGGCGTGACACCGCACTAAACCTGTTTGTCCCTGAATGAAAAAAGTGCCGGGCAAATTGCCCGGCACTTTTATTTTGTCTGGCTAGCCTTGCCCAGCGGGGCAATGCTGCCGGGACCAGCCCGGCAGCGCCTTAGAGCAGTGATTTGACTTTATCTGCCGTGGCCTGAGCCGTGATGCCAAGGTGCTTGTACAGTTCTGGCGCGGGCGCGGATGCCCCGAAATCATGCATCCCCACAAAACCCGACTTCTCGCGCCGTCCGCGTTCGCCGAACAGCCAGCGATCCCAGCCAAAACGGATACCTGCCTCAATCGCAACGCGAACCGGGCCTGCGGGCAGAACCTTGCGGCGATATGCCTCTGGCTGGTCCTCGAACAATTCCCAGCAGGGGAAGGATACAACGCGCGTGCCAATGCCCTCGGCCTCTAGTATCTCGCGCGCGTCCATTGCGATTTCAACTTCCGATCCGGTCGCCATCAGGATTGCCTGACGCTTGCCCGTCGCTTCGGCCAGAACATAGGCGCCTTGCGCGGTCAGGTTCTTGACCTTGTGCTCAACGCGGTAAGTCGGCAGGTTCTGGCGCGTCAATGCCAGAACAGACGGGGTGCGCGCGCTTGTCAGGGCCAGTTCCCATGCCTCTGCCGTCTCGACCGTGTCGCAAGGGCGGAACACATGGGTGTTGGGTGTGGCGCGCAGCATGGCCAGATGCTCGACCGGTTGGTGGGTCGGGCCATCTTCGCCAAGCCCGATAGAATCGTGCGTCATGACATAGGTGACAGGCACGCCCATCAGCGCAGACAGACGCATTGCGCCGCGCGCATAATCGGTGAAACACAGGAATGTGCCGCCATAAGGCTTCAGCCCGCCATGCAGCGCCAAGCCGTTCATCGCTGCCGCCATCCCATGTTCGCGGATGCCGTAATAGACATAACGGCCCTTGCGATCTTCGGCAGTGAAGATACCCAAGCCACTGGTTTTTGTGTTGTTGGAGCCGGTCAGGTCTGCCGATCCGCCAATCGTTTCGGGCATGACCTCATTCACGACTTCCAGCACCATTTCCGACGATTTGCGCGTGGCGACTTTGGGCGCGCTTTCCGAAATCTGCTTTTTCAGCGCGCGAATGGCGGCTTCCAGCTTTTTCGGGGCCTGCCCTGTCATGCGGCGGGTGAACTCAGCCTGCTTGGTGCCGGACAATTTGGCAAAGCGCTCTTCCCACTCGGCACGAGCGACTGCGCCGCGCGCACCAATCGCGCGCCAGGTGCTTAGCACATCATCCGGAATCTCGAACGCACCATAAGGCCAGCCATAGATTTCTTTGGTGACTGCAATCTCTGCATCGCCCAAGGGTGAGCCATGCGCACCGGATGTGTCGGATTTCTTGGGGCTGCCAAAACCGATGATTGTTTTGCAATCAATCAGTACGGGGCGGTCAGACCCTTTTGCCTCGGTCAAGGCGCGGTCGATATCAACCGGATCATGTCCATCACAGGCCAGAACCTTCCAGCCCGCTGCCGCAAAGCGCGCGCGTTGGTCGGTGCTGTCGGACAGGCTGACGCGGCCGTCAATGGTGATGTCGTTATTGTCCCACATCACGATCAGGCGGCCCAGCTTTTGGTGGCCTGCAAGGCCGATTGCCTCGTGGCTGATACCTTCCATCAGGCACCCGTCGCCTGCGATGACATAGGTGTAATGATCGACGGTTTTCGGGCCAAATTCAGCGCGCAGCTTCTCTTCTGCCATTGCGAAGCCCACCGCGTTAGACAGGCCTTGACCCAGTGGGCCAGTGGTCGTTTCAACGCCAGTCACGTGGCCATATTCCGGGTGCCCGGCTGTGATCGAACCCCATTGGCGGAAGTTCTTGATCTGATCCAGCGTCATGTCTTCGTAACCGGTCAGATACAGCAGCGCATAGACCAACATAGAGCCGTGTCCCGCCGACAGAATGAACCTGTCGCGGTCGGCCCAATTGGGGGCAGAGGAGTCGAACTTCAAATGCCGCTCGAACAGCACGGTCGCCACATCTGCCATGCCCATGGGCATGCCGGGATGACCGGAATTTGCGGCTTGGACAGCGTCCATCGCAAGTGTGCGGATGGCTGTAGCTTTCTTCCAGTGATCGGGGTGCGCGTCTCGCAGGGCAGCAATATCCACGTGGGGCGTTCCTTGTCTGGCCAATCTTCGCTGCGTCATAGCAGCCCCAGCCGCAAGTTCAAGCAAAGCGATGCGCAACTCGGTCCCAATTCATGACAGGTTGTTGGAAACTGTAGGTTTTGGCGTTAGTCTCTAACTACCTGCATCTTGTGTCGCTATATTGGTGATTCGGGAATACGGCTGGTCAAAAGAGCATTGAAGCAGAAAGCGACAAACGCATGAGCAATGTGTCAGACCTCGAGCGCCGTCTGGGTCGCGCGCTTGATCGGATCGCGAAAAGCGCCCAGAAACTGGACGCGGCGCCCTCCAAACCCGCAGACAATACTGAACTTGAAGACCTGCGCCGCCAGTTGGAGGCAGAGCGCGCCAAGAATGCGCAACTCTCAGAGCGTGTGAATGCGGTGCGCCAGCGGCAGGAAGGGTCTTTTGCGACCCTTGAGCGCCGACTTGCGCGCATGACCGAGCAACTGGATCTGCAAAGTCTGGAAATGCTGCGGCTGAAGAAAGCCAATACCAAACTGATCGAAGCGAATCGCCAGTTGCGCGAAGGGTCCGAAGCGAAAGTTATCGAACCGAGCACGATCAACCGCTCGCTCTTGGCAGAGTTGGAAGCTCTGCGCGCGGAGCGCGCCGCCGAGATGGCCGAAATGGAAGACGTGCTTGGCGAATTGAAGCCGCTGATTTCGTCGGAGGACGCAAATGCCTGATCAGATTATCACCATCGGCCACAAAGAATTCACAGTCGCCTGTCAGCCGGGAGAGGAGCAATACCTCATCTCTGCCGCTGCAATGCTGGATACCGAAGCGCGCACGCTTCTGAACCAGATCGGCCGTGTTCCGGCTGAACGGATGTTGCTGATGGCAGGCTTGATGCTGGCGGATAAAACCGCCGAGGCAGATGACAAGCTGAGCGCGGCCCTAGCCGAGGTCGCATCGCTGCGCGACGAGATTTCGCGCTTGCACACACGGCCAGAGCCGCAGCCAAAACGGGTCGAGGTACCAGTGATCCCTGCTGATGTAACGGATGCATTGACGGAGCTAGCTGCACGCGCAGAAGCGGTGGCGGATGAGTTGGAAACCCGCGCCAGCACCTAATCAGTGATCGCCGCCAGCGCGTCGCGCAGGGCGGGGGCGAATTCCGGATTGTTGTAAATGTCATTATGCCCCGCCTGAATGCGTGACAGATAGGCGATGGCGCGGTCAGATTCAGACAGCCCGGTCACAAGTGCTTCGGCGCGTTCAGGGGAAATAACCTCATCTTGCGCCGCCAGCACCAATGCAACGGGTGTGGCGGTGTTTCTGAGTGCGCCGAGCGTGTTCATGTCATGGCGAAACAGCAACCGCACCGGTGCCCAAGGCAGGCTTTGGCGGGCAACTGCGCCAAGGCTGTCAAACGGGGTGACAAGCACCGCGCCGATGATAGGCCGCTCTGTCGCAAGATGCGCCGCAAGTCCGCTGCCGATGCTGAACCCGGTTGCGATGACACCATTTGGCGCGATGTCCGCGACATGATCGTGGATGGCCACGGCGTCGGTTTCCAACGCCTCCGCCGATGGTGAACCTGTGCTGGGCGCATAGCCGCGAAAATGAAACGCAACAACAGGGTGGTCAGGTGCGATCCGATGGAGAAACAGCGCGACTGCATCAGCATTCCACGCATTGCCACCAAAGGCAAGGATCAAGGGCTTGGTCGAGTCTTGGCCGGGGATCAGGTTGCCGTGCAGGATGCTGCCATCGGGGCGCTCGATGCGCATAGGTTCGGCAGATTGGGGCAACTCCGGCGATGGTCCGACAAGGCTGCGCGGAAACAGGATCGCACCCTGCATCAAGGTGAATAACGCGATCAGAACAGCATAAAGTCCAATCGCCGCGAGAGATACTTTTAGAAATAACGACAAGGTCTTACCCTCGATTCTTCACTCTGGAACGCAATCAGCCCGTGGCATGTGTGGCTTGATGTCGATCAGCGGGGTGCCATCAATCGCGTCAATCGCATCAATGCATATAACACCCAGATTCGTGTCGATTTCCAACACCTTCACAATGCCCATGCCAATGGGGTTAGGGCGTGCGGGGGATCGCAGGTTGAACGTACCGGTGCCATCGGTGCGGTGGCGCGGCATCTGGCGGATCAGGTCGCGCGGCGCCTCGCTCATCCAATAGAGCAAGACCAGCGCATCGCCTGCTGCAATCCCTTCTAGCCCTGCACGAAAGGCCGGTTCAAGATGCAACACTGCGCTTTCGCCTGTTTCGCGGGCCTGCAGCAGGTTTTTGGGACAGTTTGCCAATGTCCACGGGCTTTCGATATGACCGATGAAGGTGACTTGCGCGTGAAATTCAAGTGCGCGGTCAAGCCGCTGCTCACCTGCGCGGGTATCGAACCGCTCTTTCACTTCCGGTCACTTTCAGTAAGCCCCTTAAAGCCTTGTGCTACAACATATTTCTCAGAGCTGTCGGCGCGGCTGGCGGGTGGTTTGACATTCGCGACCTTGCGGAAATGGTGCTTCAAAAGGCGCTGCAATTCTGCCTCTGCGCCGCCAGCCAGAACCTTGGCCACGAAGGTGCCGTTCTCGTCAAGGACATCGAATGCGAAATAGGCCGCCGCTTCGCACAGCGACATGATGCGCAAATGGTCGGTTTGTTTGTGCCCGGAGGAGGCCGCTGCCATGTCAGACAGCACCACATCGGCTTTTCCGCCCAGCCACTCCTTGACCTGTTCTTCTGCACCTTCATCCAGAAAATCCAGCACATGTGTTTCGGCACCTGCCAGCGTTTCGACGTCTTGCAGGTCGACACCCAGGACCGAGCCGACACGTTTTCCCGCCTTCTCGCCCAATGCGTTCACACGTGTGACCGCGACCTGCAACCAGCCACCGGGCGCGCAGCCCAGATCAACAACCCGTGCGCCGGGCACAAGGAAGCGGTATTTATCATCCAACTCTACCAGCTTGTAAGCTGCGCGCCCGCGAAATCCGTCGCGGCGTGCCGCAAGCACATAGGGGTCGTTCAACTGCCGCTCCAGCCAGCGGGTGGAACTGAGCTTGCGCCCGCGTGCAGTCTTCACCTTGACCTTCAGCTCTCGCTGGCCCCGACCTGATGTATTCTTTATTTTCATGATCTTGCAAGCTTCTGTTAGGGTTTCAGGTCGAGCGCGCCATCGCTGCTCATCTGAGCAAACAGCAAACCTTCGCGCAAACCACGGTCTGCGACCGACATTCTGTCTGTGGGCCATACACGCATCAGCGCGGTCAGTATAGCGGCACCAGACATGATCTGCGTATGGCGTTCGCGCCCGATGCGCGGATCTTGGCGACGACCAATCGGGCCAAGCGCCAGATATTCGCGGATCACGCTATCAACCTGATCGGAATTCATGACAAGCCCGTCGACCTTGTTGCGGTCATAGCGTTTCAGTCGCAGATAGGATGCTGCAACTGTCGTGATGGTGCCCGATGTGCCTATGACCTGAAACGCCCGGTGTGGTGCGGCATCGCGGTAGGGCGTAAAGGCTTCGAGTTGTTCCTCGAAATACCAGCTCATCAACGCAAAGCGTGCGGCGTCATCGTCGACTTCGCGGAAATAGTCCTTCAGCGTTGCCACGCCCAGTGGAACGCTGATCCAGTCCACGACTTGCGGCCTGTCATCTTCCGGTGCGTTCATGAACTTGCCATGATGCATCGACATGATCGCGTTGCGCCGCCTTTCAGGGGCGACGCGTGACAGATCAATCCAGACCAGTTCGGTCGAGCCGCCGCCGATATCAATCACCAGCAACTGTTCCGTCTCTGGTGCGACGAGCGATGCGCAGGATACCACAGCAAGCCGCGCTTCTTCTTCGGCGGTGATGATATCCAGCTTGAGACCCGTTTCCATCTGCGCGCGGCGGATGAAGTCAGGACTGTTGCGCGCGCGGCGGCACGCTTCTGTTGCAACCAGCCGCATCTTGCGGACATTGTGCTGGTCCAGTTTCGACCGACAGATCCGCAAGGCCTGCAACGTGCGTTGCATCGGGCGATGCGACAGCATCCCCGAGGTTTTCAGCCCTGTTCCAAGTTCTACTGCCTTGGAAAAGCTGTCCACAACTTCAAAGTGCCCGCCCACTGGACGCGCAATTAGCATGCGGCAACTGTTGGTTCCCAGATCAAGAGCGGCATAGAGTTGCCCATCTGATCCAGGTCGGCGCGGGGCCTTTACCGATTTCGGGGCGGCACCCGCCGGGTGCGCGCCAATATCATTCGGGGAAGCGGCCACGCCTGTGGGACGCTCGGGCGTCATATCGCCCTCCAATTTCGAGTTGCTTTGAACGTAATCAACACCGCTGTCATAAGCAAGCTTTAGCAGGCGCTAAATTCCATCCCCTTGCTTTCGATCATAATGAAGTTGAAAAAAATGACGCGGGCGCGCTCTCGTCTTTTGGGGGCAGTCTGGGCTATGGATGTCGTCGTGATACAGGGGCATCTGGTCGGTTTTCGGACGGTCAGATTTGCCCAAGCGCCCTAGATGGGACGTGTGACTATAGAAAAGGGTGGCAGATGGCGCAGCTTGTGATCGTGTATTGGCGGGATATTCCGGCGCAGGTGATCGTCGGCAAAGGGCGCCGAGCGCATAAAATTCAACTGAGCGAGCGGTTCGAGCAGGCGATTGACCGTTGCGCGATGAAGGTTGGCGCCAGAGATGCAGATGCCTATCTGGGGGAATGGCGCAAAGCCCCCCCGGTTGAGGTCGCTGGAAGCGACGAAGATGTCGCGAAAACCACGGCAGCGCAGCTGGAAGCGGAGTATGACGCAGACAAGCTGAAGGTTCTGATTGCCAATGATGGCTGGGCATGAGGGGCTTTCGCGTGTGACCAGACCCCGGCTATTGGAGCGTATCATGTCGCTATTGAACTTCCGCCGTACCGCCCCGGCAAGCTTTCCGCAGAATGAACAGATCACGGCGCTGATGCAGGGCTTCTCGATCGAGGTGATGCCACGCACGGCAGACAAGATCCCTGATTTCCGCACGCTCCTGCCTGCCGGGACGCGGGTCTATATCGCCCATATCGAGGGCACGCCGATTGCTGACATGGTTGTGACCGCCGCACGCCTGCGCGCCCAAGGAATGGAGCCGATGCCCCATTTCCCCGCGCGCATTATTGCGGACCGCGCTGAGTTGGCGGATTGGCTTGCGCGCTATCAGGGCGAGGCGGATATCCGCGAGGCCCTGATGCTGGGGGGCGGTGTCACGACACCAAAAGGGATATACGACAACTCTATGCAAATGCTGGAAACAGGGTTGTTCGACAATTTCCAAAGGCTGCATGTCGCGGGTCATCCCGAAGGCAACCGCGATATTGCGGCGGATGGCGGGCATGACGTCATCCACAAGGCATTGCAGTGGAAGCAGGAATTTGCCCGCGAGAAGGGCATCGATATGGCGATTGTCACGCAATTCGCATTCGAGGCAAAACCGATCATCGCTTGGGCACAAGGCTTGCGCGACCAAGGCATAAACCTGCCCGTGCATCTGGGGGTTGCGGGACCGGCGAAACTGCAAACGCTGATCAAATTCGCCATCGCCTGTGGTGTCGGCCCGTCGTTGAAAGTGCTTCAGAAGCGTGCCAAGGATGTCACGAAACTGCTGCTGCCGTTCGAGCCTACGGAACTGGTAACTGATCTTGCGGCCCACAAGGCTGCAAATCCTGATTTCGCTGTGGAACGCCTGCATTTCTTCCCGCTTGGCGGGATCAAGGCAAGCACAGACTGGACTATCGCCCATGGCGGCCCATCAAGCCGACCTGCGGTGCAACCTTAAGCTTCTGGAGAGATTATGACCCGCACTGTCCTTGAATCCGCGACCAAAACTGTCGTGATCGGCTTTGACGAGCCGTTTTGCGTCATTGGTGAACGCATCAACCCGACAGGCCGCAAGAAACTGGCCGCCGAGCTGGAAATGGACGATTTCTCGACGGTCGAGCGCGATGCGCTGGAACAGGTCGCGTGCGGTGCGATGGTGCTGGATATCAATTCAGGGGCCGTATTCTCGAACCGGATGGCCGCAGACCCGCGCTATGCTGACAACAACTTTGTCGAACCCCCGCTGATGCGCGCTTTGTGTGAACGGGTGCAGGCGCTGGTTGACGTGCCACTGTGCATCGACTCGTCGGTGCCAGACGCGCTGAAGGCCGGACTAGAGGCGTGCAATGGCCGCCCTTTGCTGAACTCGGTGACCGGCGAGGAAGAGCGTCTGGAAGCAATCTTGCCGCTGGTCAAGAAGTACAATGTGCCGGTCGTTGCCATATCCAATGACGATACGGGCATTTCGGAAGACCCGGAAGTGCGCTTTGCGGTCGCCAAAAAGATTGTCGAGCGAGCTGCCGATTTTGGTATTCCTGCGCATGACATCGTCGTCGATCCGCTGGTTATGCCCATCGGTGCCATGTCTTCGGCGGGTCAGCAGGTCTTCGCGCTTGTGCGGCGCCTGCGCGAGGAGTTGGGCGTCAATACCACGTGTGGTGCCTCGAATATCAGCTTCGGCCTGCCAAACCGCCACGGCGTGAATGCAGCCTTTTTGCCTATGGCTATTGGTGCGGGCATGACCAGTGCGATTATGAACCCCGTCCGCTCGGTCGAGATGGAGGCCATTCGCGCTGCCAATATGTTGATGAACCATGACCCGAATGGCGGGGCGTGGATTGGTCTGGCCAAGGTGCTGGACGCGATGAAAGAGGGGCTCACTTTCGCCGAAGCTTCGCGCGCAGCAATAGATGCAGGCGCGCGCACAGGCGGGCGGCGCGGTGGCCGGCGCTCGCGCGGATAAGCCAGACGCCACATGGTAGATGCAGGGCGGGGGCGCATAGCCTTCGCTCTTTTCTTTGTCCTAACCGGCTGCGTCCCGCATAGAATAGAAAAAAGGGGGCATGTGCCCCCTTTTCTTTATTTGGATTTGCCACCCATCAGAGCGTCAGACGTCAGCCTGCGCTGGCAGCGGTTTTCTTGGCGTCTGCGTAAATGATAAGGGGGCTCGCGTCAGAGTTCACCGCTTCTTCATTCACCACGACTTCACTGACATTCTCCAGACCCGGCAGGTCAAACATGGTGTCCAGCAAAATGTCTTCCATGATCGAGCGTAGCCCGCGTGCACCTGTCTTGCGGGCGATGGCGCGCTTAGCGATTGCGCGCAATGCCTCATCCGTGAAGGACAGATCGGCGCCTTCGATATCAAACAACTTCTGGTACTGCCGCACCAGCGCGTTTTTCGGCTGCGTCAGGATCGTTACAAGCGCGTCTTCATCCAGATCCATCAGGGTCGCAACAACAGGCAAGCGCCCGACAAATTCAGGGATCAGTCCGAATTTCAGCAGGTCTTCCGGCTCTAGTTGCTTCAGCGACTCGCCAATCGTCTTCATGCTTTCGTCTTTAACATCCGCACCAAAGCCGATTGCGGACCCTTTGCCGCGCATGTTGATGATCCGGTCCAGCCCGGCGAAAGCGCCGCCGCAGATGAACAGGATATTTGTCGTGTCAACTTGCAGAAATTCTTGCTGGGGGTGCTTGCGCCCGCCTTGTGGCGGCACGCTGGCGACGGTGCCTTCCATCAGCTTCAGCAGGGCTTGCTGCACCCCTTCGCCCGACACATCGCGTGTAATCGAAGGGTTGTCGGATTTACGGGTAATTTTGTCGACCTCGTCAATATAGACGATGCCGCGCTGTGCGCGTTCAACATTGTATTCGGACGATTGCAGCAGTTTGAGGATGATGTTCTCGACATCCTCCCCGACATAGCCCGCTTCGGTCAGCGTGGTGGCGTCTGCCATTGTGAAGGGCACATCAAGGATGCGTGCCAGTGTCTGTGCCAGCAACGTCTTGCCGCAACCGGTAGGACCGATCAGCAGGATATTCGATTTCGATAGTTCCACTTCGCCGGATTTTCCCGAGTGGTTCAGCCGCTTGTAATGGTTGTGCACGGCAACCGACAACACGCGCTTGGCCTGCACCTGCCCGATCACGTAATCATCAAGCACATCACAAATCTCAAGCGGTGTCGGAACCCCGTCAGTTGATTTCAGGCTGCCGGATTTCGTTTCTTCGCGGATGATATCCATGCACAGTTCAACGCATTCGTCGCAGATGAATACCGTTGGACCTGCAATCAGCTTGCGCACCTCATGCTGGCTTTTGCCGCAAAAGGAGCAGTAAAGCGTGTTCTTGCTGTCTGAATCGGATGTCGGCATCTCAAACCTCTGTGGTCTTTACTGCGGCAGGCATATCCAAATGGGCGGATGACGGCCTTATTTCATTCAGGGTAGGTCAGACCGGAAGCAGGGACAATGCAAAACTGCACCACAGTCAACATTTCCCCCTCCGGTCAGCCCTTATTTTCTTAACTGGTGCTCGTTTCAGCGCGTGATGTCACAATATCGTCAATAAGGCCCCAGTCCTTGGCCAGTTCGGCAGTCATGAAATTGTCACGCTCCAACGCATCTTCGACTTTTTTCAGTGTCTGGCCAGTGTGTTTTACGTAAATCTTGTTCAAGCGCTCTTTCAATTCCAGTATCTCGCGGGCATGGATCGAGATATCCGTGGCTTGCCCCTGAAAGCCGCCTGAGGGTTGGTGCACCATGATCCGCGAATTGGGCAGCGAGAAGCGCATGCCTTTTTCACCGGCGCACAACAACAGCGACCCCATCGACGCCGCTTGCCCGACAACCAGCGTCGAGACCTTGGGCTTGATGTATTGCATCGTGTCATAGATCGACAGCCCGCTTGTCACCACGCCACCGGGCGAGTTGATATACATCGAGATTTCTTTGGACGGATTGTCCGCCTCAAGGTGCAGCAGCTGCGCCACGATCAGGCTGGCCATTCCATCATGCACAGGGCCGGTTACAAAGATGATCCGCTCCTTCAGCAGGCGCGAAAAAATGTCATAGGCCCGCTCGCCACGGCTGGTCTGTTCGACCACCATTGGCACAAGGTTCATATATGTATCGATCGGATCTTTCATCTGCCTGCCTTCGGTTCCTGACCAGTCTGGTCTGTTGATATCTTAAATCTCTTGATGGAATCTTAGTGCTACGATTTGGGGGCCGCAAGGGGCGGGCGGGAATTTGTCTCAGGCGTCGCGTGTCAGGGCCTTGCCCAGCCGCGGCAATTTCGCGCGTTTCAGAAGTGGGCGCACCGGCTGTGACCGGCCCGATGCCGCTTCAGTCGCGTGTTGTGCATCTTGCACGGCCGCTGTCACGATTTCGGGGGTGTGCAGCCACCGCTCCATCAGAAAATCATCAGGGCTTTGCGCACGTGCGCCCTCAGCTGACAGCATACGGGATGGAAAGTCCTTCAGATTCAGCGTGACGATTCTGTCGGCCTGCGCAGAAATGGCGGTTGCCAGCACATGCGCGTCGGCGGGGTCAGGCAGCCACAGGCGTTGCTCGATATCAGGGTCGGCGGGTATTTCTGCCTGCGGCCACTGGCTGCGCAGGCGTGTAATCTCGCCGCTTGCGACAAGCGCGCCTGCGTCGCCCAGTCTGGCGGCGGCGCGTTGCCATTCGCCCAGAATACGCGCGGACCAAAGCGGCTGGAACCCGCCGCGCGCCGCCACACCGATCAGGATTTCACGCAGGACGCTGGGGTACAGCACGCAGGCATCCAGCACGACCTTCATGAGTTTAGGCGAAAGAACACTGCCTTGAGATATCCGCTTTCGGCCAGTTGCGGCAGTTGTGGATGGTCCGGCCCGGCAGAGCCGGTATGGATCAGTTGCGCCTTGCGCCCGGCCCGCCCGATCCCGCGCGCGGACGCATTGCGAAACGCGCTCAGGTCCGCCGCATGCGAGCATGAACACAAGCCCAGATACCCGCCGGGTGCCACCAGTGGCGCGGCTAGTTTGGCCACCCGTTCATAGGCCCGCAATCCCGCATCAAGCGCTTGCTTGTTGGGGGCAAAGGCAGGCGGGTCGCACACGACGAGATCAAATTGCGCGTTCTCTGCCGCCAGCGCCTCCATCACGGCAAAGGCATCGCCCTGACGTGTTTCAAACTGCGCTGCCATGTCAGAGGCCTGCGCCCCGCGTGTCGCCAGTTCCAGCGCTGGGACAGAGCTGTCCACCGCCAACGCGCTTTGCGCGCCTGCGCCCAATGCGGCGAGCGAGAAGCCCCCCACATGGCTGAATACATCCAGCACACGCGCCCCTTTTGCCAGCGTTGCAGCAAAGGCATGGTTGGGGCGCTGGTCGAAAAACAGGCCCGTCTTTTGCCCGCCCAAAAGGTCGGCCATATACGTCGCGCCGTTCATCAGCACAGGCACCGGTCCGTCAAGCGTGCCGCGCAGCACCTCGGTTTCTTCGGTCAAGCCTTCCAGCACGCGCGAGCGCCCAGCCCCGTTCTTGACGATACACTCAACCCCCGTCACCGCTTGCAGGGCGTCTGCAATCAGCGTGATATGCGCCTCGGCCCATGCTGCGTTGGGTTGAATAACCGCTGCCTGCCCAAACCGGTCAATAACAACGCCGGGCAAGCCATCGGCCTCGGCGTGGATCAGGCGGTAATAAGGGGTGTCATACAGGCGCGCGCGGTGGTCTAGCGCGATGCGAAGTTTGGCACTGATCCAGTCGGCGTCAATCACGGCATCGACATCGCGATCCATCATGCGGCCGATGATCTTTGATGCGGGGTTGACTGTGACCAGCCCCAGCGCGCGGCGCTCTGAATCCTCAAGCACGGCGAAGCTGCCTGCGGTCAGGGCACGGGTGCGCCTGTCGGTCACGACCTCATCTGTAAAAACCCAAGGGAAGCCGTGGCGGATGGCGCGGGCCTCAGCCTTGGGTTTCAGGCGAATCGTGGGGTAATCGGTCATGATGGCATTCCTTGGCGGCTTTGCCTGATGCCATATGCCAGTCGTCAGGGTTTGGAAACCCTTAGCGCTTGCGCGATCAGCCGCGTGCGGCTGTCCCGGCGGTGTTGGTGAACAGGCGCGCAATCTTCTGGCCAAGCGCGGATACGCTTTGGGCAATGAACTCTGCGCGCATCTGCCGCGCGGCATTCTCGATTTGTAGGGTATCGACGACGAGCGGGTCTGTCTTTGACAGGTCAAACATAGGAGTTTTCTTTCGGTTTTTTCTTCTGCCGTTTAAATAGGCGCTGCGGTGCAGCATGGCTATGTCCATTTCCGAAGCCCCGACATGCGATTTCTGCATGGCTCTTGAGCGATTGAATTGTTAGCGCTAACTGGCTATATGAGGCCCAAGCGAATTTCTCATCTTGCTCGATGGAGTAGCCAGACATGCCGATGAACCCCAGAATCGAAGCCGTCACCCAGCGAATCCGCGCGCGGTCTTTGCCCCGGCGCACGGCGTATCTTAACCGCATGCGCGCAGCCGCCGACGCAGGGCCCGTGCGCGCGCATCTCAGTTGTGGCAATCAGGCCCATGCCTATGCCGCGATGGAGGAAGATAAATCCGCGCTTGCCGAAGGGCGCGCGCCCAATCTGGGGATTGTGACAGCCTATAACGACATGCTGTCAGCCCATCAGCCCTTCGAGCAGTATCCGGATATCATCCGCCGTGCCGCCCGCGCCGCAGGCGGCACAGCACAGGTCGCAGGCGGTGTGCCTGCGATGTGCGACGGGGTTACTCAGGGCCAGCCGGGTATGGAACTGTCGCTGTTCTCGCGCGATGTGATTGCATTGTCGGCGGGGGTCGCGATGTCGCATAATTGCTTTGATGCTGCCGTATGGCTGGGGGTCTGTGACAAGATCGTGCCGGGGCTGATTATCGCGGCGGCAACATTCGGTCATGTGCCTTCGGTGTTCATTCCGGCAGGGCCCATGACCAGTGGGCTGCCCAATGACGAGAAATCGAAAGTGCGCCAGCAATTTGCGCAGGGCGAGATCGGGCGCGATGATCTGATGAAAGCCGAGATGGCCAGCTATCATGGCCCCGGCACCTGCACCTTTTACGGCACCGCCAATACCAACCAGATGCTGATGGAATTCATGGGCCTGCATCTGCCCGGCGCAAGTTTCGTCAATCCCGGCACGCCGCTGCGCGAAGCGCTGACGGTCGCCGCGACCGAGCGCGCGCTGGCGATCACCGCGCAAGGCAATGACTACCGCCCCGCAGGACAAGTGCTGGATGAACGCGCCTTTGTGAATGGGATTGTCGGGCTCATGGCGACAGGCGGGTCCACAAATCTGGTGCTGCATTTGCCTGCAATGGCACGCGCCGCCGGGATCGAACTGGCACTGGAAGATTTCGCCGAGATATCCGAGGCCGTGCCGCTGATGGCTAAGGTTTATCCCAATGGCCTGGCTGATGTGAACCATTTTCACGCCGCAGGCGGGCTGGGCTATATGATTGGCGAATTGCTGGAGGCAGGCCTGCTGCATGACGATGTCTGCACCATCGCGGGCGACGGGCTGGCGCGCTATGCACAGGAACCCAAGCTGCGCGACGGGGCATTGGTCTGGGAAGACGGGGCTGGTGCTACACTGAACGACCGTATCCTGCGCCCGGTCGCATCCGCCTTTCAGCCATCGGGTGGGTTGAAGCAACTTGGCGGCAATCTGGGCCAAGGGGTGATCAAGGTTTCTGCCGTCGATCCGTCGCGCCATGTGATCGAGGCGCGCGCCCGCATCTTCCACGATCAGGTTTCGGTCAAAACGGCGTTTCAGGCTGGCGAATTTACTGAGGATACGATTGTTGTGGTGCGGTTTCAGGGGCCCGCGGCAAATGGTATGCCCGAGTTGCACTCGCTGACCCCGATCCTGGCTGTGCTGCAAGATCGCGGGTTGAAAGTGGCGCTTGTGACGGATGGGCGCATGTCGGGCGCCAGCGGCAAGGTGCCCGCCGCTATACATGTCGCGCCAGAGGCCGCCAAGGGCGGGCCATTGGCACGCCTGCAAGACGGCGACCTTGTGCGGCTGGATGCCGCTTCCGGGCGGCTGGATGTGCTGGAAGCCGATTTCGACACGCGCACGCCCGTGCAAGCCGATTTGTCCGGCAATGAATTTGGCATTGGCCGCGAGCTGTTCGCAGCGTTCCGGGCGCATGTCGGCGATTCTACCGAAGGTGCAGGCGTTGTTGTCTGATTGACGCGCATACCGGAGGGCGCCAGTCCCGACGCGGGCCGCAGCCCCCTCAATGGGGGCAAGGGCCGCGCCCCTCTCTCAACCTTCCGGTGAGAGTTTCCAGCGTTCCTCATTCACTTCAATCGCGCGGATGCGGTCTTCGGTTTTGGGGTGGCTCAGCAACCATGCAGGGGCACCTCCGCCCATGCCGACCAGCTTTTCCAGTTTGCGAAATAGCGATTTCTGCGGCTCCAGCCCGATCCCTGCCTTGACCAGCAGCGCCGAGGCATAGGCGTCTGCCTCATACTCGTCATCGCGGCTGAGGCGCGCCATCAGCAATGTGGTCACGAAATTGGCGATAATGACCCCCAGGCCCGGAATGAAGCGGTTGAATACCGTCGCCAGCGCCATGCGGATCGCATTGGTGCCTGAAAAGTCGATCATACGCTTGCGGGTATGGCCCAAGGCGACATGGCCCAACTCATGCGCGATCACTGTCGCCATTTCTTCGGCGGAAACCTCGCCTTGCCGGTACTTGTTGTAAAATCCGCGCGTGATGAAAATGCGCCCGTCTGGTGCGGCCAGCCCGTTCACAGGCTCAATCTCGTAGATATGCACCACAACCCTGTCCACGGCCAAAGCATCCGCCATCCGGTCGGTCAGCTTTTTCAGCCGCGCATCTGCGAGCGGCGATGATTTTTCGTTCAACTCCTGCTTGGTTCGCCATGCGGAGAACCAGTACATGATCAGACCATAGGCCAGCAGGATCAGAAAGGGGGTCAATTTCAGCATGGGTCAGATATGGGGCAGGGCAGGGCGCAGGGCAATAGGCGGATCACCCCAAAACAAGCGTAAGCGCCATCATCGCCGTAAATGACAGGGTAACGATCACGCCAACGGTTGAACTGTCGACCCCTTCGGTCGCCTCTGGCAGCAATTCGGAAAAGATCATCCACAGCATTGCGCCCGCAGCCAGCCCCAAACCGACCGGCAGCACCGGCGCGAAGGCCAGCACAAACAGGAACGCAGGCACCGCCAGCAGCGGTTGCGGGGCAGAGGACAGGATTGCCCACCATCCGGCCTTGCCCACGCTTGCCCCGCGCGGCACCATCACCAGCGCGATTGCCAGACCTTCGGGCACATTGTGCAGCGCAATCGCGATGGTGATGAAATCGCCCAATTCCCGCCCGCTGCCATAGGCGACACCGACCCCGACGCCTTCGGCGGCCGAATGCACGGTCATCACACCCATAATCAGCAGGATTTTCAAGGCATCGGCGCCATTGGTATTGGCAAAACTGACCCCTTCTTTGCCGTCAAAATAACGCTTGGCCAGCCAGATGCCGCCCACCCCCAGCAACAGGCCAAGAATGGTGCGCGGGGCAGAGAACTCGAACCCTTCCACCACCAGCGAAAATGTCGCCGCCAGCATCAGCCCAGCCGCCACCGCATTCCCATAAGCCAGTGCGCGCGGCGTGACTTCGCGCAGCGCCAGAAGCGGCACTGCACCCAGTCCCGTTGCAAGAGCGGTGATCGCGGCTGCGACGAATACAAGTAGGACGGTTGGGTCGGACATACTGCACCTTTTTAGAATAATTCTAAAATACGATGGTGCTGGTGCAAGTCAAGCCCTGTTACCATGGCGGCGCTCAGCCCCGACCGACAAAGGGCATATGTGTTGCCATGATCGTGGTGAACAAAACATTGGCCTCGGGCGGAAGTGCTGCCATATGCGCCACGGCGCGCGCCACATGTCCCACATCCATCACCGGCTCTGACCGGTAAGTGCCATCTGGTTGCAACACACCCTGCGTCATTGCTTCGGTCATGTCACTCGCGGCATTGCCGATATCAATCTGGCCGACTGCAATCCCATACGCCCGCCCGTCCAGTGCCGCGGATTTCGTCAACCCTGTCATGGCATGTTTTGTGGTCGTGTAGGGGGCTGAATGGGGGCGTGGTGCATGCGCCGAGATGGACCCATTATTGATGATCCGCCCGCCGCGCGGGTCTTGGGCCTTCATCACCCGAAAGGCGGCCTGAAGGCAATAAAACGCGCCATTCAGGTTCACTTCGACCGCCGCGCGCCATGTGTCGAGGTCAAGGTCTTCCAACGGAACCGCCGGGGGAAATATACCCGCATTGTTGAACAACAGGTCCACCCGGCCCCATTTCGCCACCACGGCCTCAAACACCTGCGCCACGGCGGCTGGGTCGGTCACATCTGCCGCATGTACAAGCGTGTCGCCCTGTGCCGCCTGCGCTGTGCCCTCAAGCGCGGAGTGTCTGCGCCCTGTCACTGCCACAGACCACCCTTGTGCGGCGAGTTGCACCGCCACGGCGCGCCCGATCCCGCTGCCTGCCCCAGTTACAATGGCGGTTTTTCGCATTCTGCACCTCTTTCAATATGTCGCGCGCAACTGTGCCGCCATTGCGACGTGAAGGGAAGTGTTGCCTGTGCCCTTCGCGTGGTGTGAAACCATGGACACTGACACGCTGCGCGATATGTGTGTAATTGTCACAGACCCGTTATGATGCGCGGCAATGCAGCAAGCGCACTGGCAAGATTTCGCCGGAGCAGCTATAGCTTGTTTTTCCTGATAAGTTACGAGGTTGACTTGAGTTCTTACGCTCATCCTGAAACACCCTCGCGCGGCGACCATGCTGCGCCGTCCGCGCGGTTTACCCGTGCGGAGCAGGGTTGGATGGTGACCGGAGCGCTGAATGTCCGCAACCTTCAGGAAGCGACCCCACAACTGCGCCAGATCGAGGATGCGGGCGATACGCAGCTTGATATGTCGCAGCTTGAAGCGCTCGATACCGCTGGGGCTTACATGTTGCAAAAACTGCGCCTGAAGGTCGAGGCGCGTGGCGCAGAATTCCAGTTCGTCAACCTCAAGCCCGACCACGAGGCTCTGATCGAGCGTGTCGCGCTTGCCATGCCGCGCCCCGACCCTGTGTCTACGTCGCGCCTGAGTGTGACAGATTTGCTGGAACGGCTGGGGCGTGGCGTCGCTGGCGCTGGCATGTTTCTGGTCGAACTGATTGCCATGCTGGGGCTGTTTCTGGCGCGTCTGGCATATCTGCTGCGCCATCCGTCTGAATTTCGCATGACCGCGCTGGTGCATCACTGTGATCAGGTGGGCTGGAAAGCCGTGCCTATTGTGGCGCTGATGGGGTTCCTGATCGGGGTTGTGCTGGCCTTTCAGGGCTCGGTGCAGTTGCGCCAGTTCGGGGCCGAGATTTTTGTCGTCGATCTGATTGCCATATCGATCCTGCGCGAATTGGGTATCTTGCTGACCGCGATCATCGTGGCGGGGCGCACGGCGTCCAGTTTTACCGCCGCCATCGGTTCAATGAAGATGCGCGAAGAAATTGACGCCATGCGCACGCTGGCGATTGATCCGGCGACCGCACTTTTCGTGCCACGCATTCTGGCCTTGCTGATCACGCTGCCGATTCTGGGGGCGATTGCCAATGTCATGGGCCTGTTTGGCGGGGCCATGATGGCGTGGATCGAGTTGGGCATCTCGCCTGGCATGTTCATGACGCGACTGTTGGAAGATACCAGCCTCGACCATGTGATTGTCGGTTTCGTAAAGGCACCTGTCTTTGCCATGATTATCGGCGTGATCGGCTGCCATGCGGGTATGCAGGTGGGCGGCAATGCTGAAAGCCTTGGCGCGCAGACATCGGCAGCAGTTGTACGGGCAATCTTTATGGTGATCGTGGCGGATGCGCTGTTTTCGGTCTTTTTTGCGATCATGGGGATCTGATGGTGCGCGATGTGGTCATAGCCCTGCGAGAGTTGCGCAACCAGTTTGGCGCGACTGTCGTGCATGACAATCTGGACCTCGATGTCTATCGCGGCGAAGTTTTGGGTGTGGTTGGCGGGTCCGGTACGGGCAAATCGGTGCTGCTGCGCTGCATCGCCGGGCTGCGCCCGCCGCAAGGTGGCAGGATCGAGATATTCGGCAAGGATGCGCTTAACTGCTCGGAGGCCGAGCGCCGCGCGATAGATCAGCGCATGGGGGTCATGTTTCAGGACGGGGCACTGTTCTCCAGCCTGACGGTGCGCGAGAATGTCGAAGTGCCTATGCGCACCCTACAGGGGTTGGATGCAGGGATGCGGCGCGAATTGGCCGATTTGAAAATTTCAATGTCGGGCCTTCCATATGCGGCGGGTGACAAATATCCGTCGGAATTGTCGGGTGGTATGCGCAAACGGGCGGGGCTTGCGCGCGCCTTGGCTCTGGACCCCGAAATTGTCTTTCTGGACGAACCTACCGCAGGGTTGGACCCGATCGGGGCCTCGGCCTTTGATGAATTGATCCGCGCGCTGTCGGAAACGCTGGGCCTTACCGTGTTTCTGGTGACGCATGATCTGGATACATTGCACGCAACATGTGACCGGATTGCGGTGCTGGCGGAAAAACGGGTGCTGTATACGGGCACCATGGCTGATATGCTGACAATCGAACACCCTTGGGTGCATGAATATTTCCACGGACCGCGCGCACGCGCCGCCGTCGAGACACAGGAAAGGACAGGCTGAGGCATGGAGACTCGGGCCAATTATGTGCTGATCGGCGTCTTCGCTCTGTTGGGCTTTCTGGGCGTGCTGGGGTTTTTCCTGGCCTTTGGGAAATTCCAGCTAGACCGGCAATTCACCTATTATGAAGTGCGATTCGAGTCCGTTTCGGGTTTGTCGCGCGCCGCAGATGTGCAGTTTGCGGGCCTGCTTGTCGGGCAGGTTGTCGAAGTGCGCTTGGCCCCCGATGGGGATGGAACAGTGATGGTGCGGCTGGAAGTTGACCGCAGCACACCTGTGCGTGCTGATTCTGTGGCGACGGTTGACAGCTCTGGGATAACTGGCGTGTCCTTCGTCACGATCTCGCCCGGCAGTTCCGATGCGCCCTTGATCAATGAGCGCACCGATGTGCCCGAATTGGAGGCAGGACGCTCGACCATCCAGTCCCTGACCGAAGGCGCGCCCCGCATCATGGCCGAGACGCTGGATGTGCTGGAGCAGGTAAACCGTCTGCTGGGCGAAGAAAACCAAACCAAGGTTTCTAACATCCTGACCAATGTTGAAACCTCTACCGGGGAATTGTCCCGCGCATTGGACAACTTTTCGGCGTTCACAGACACAATTGCCGAAGCAACATCAACGTTTGCCGAATTCAGCGACAACCTAAGCCCGATCTTGCTGCAAGCGGAAAAAACTGTCGAAAGCCTGCAATTTGCCATCGACGAATTTGCGCTTCTGGCAACAGAATCGCGCATCACATTCGAGACGGGAACCGCGACATTGGAAGCGGTCGGGGCCTTTGTTGACGATGATCTTGATGCGATGGTCACGGACCTGCGCGGCGCTGCCGATTTGGTCGGGCGCGAGATCGAAGCCTTTTCGCGCGAGGCGCAGACCATGTTTAGCGACATCAGCCGCACCGGCGTTGCCGCTACCCAGCGGATCGAAGCACTGGACCCCGCACTTGCCCGGCTGGAGCCGCTGCTTGCGCGCGCCGACTCCACCTTTGAAACGGTCGAGCGAATGGCAGATAATGTCGACACACTCGTCTCTGGCGATGGTGCCGCGCTTGTGGCCGAAGCGCGCGAAATGGTGGCTCTGGCCCGCGATGCCGCTGCATCTGTTGCGGACGTGGCAGAAAATGATCTGCCCATTATCATGGATGATGTGCGCGCCGCCACGGCGGATATTCGTCAGGTGGTCAATACCGTCGGCGACGATCTTGCGCAGGTATCGGGGCGGGTCGAGGAACTGAGCGCCACTGGGCTGCGCACGCTCGATCAGGTGACCGAGACATTCGCCAACGCCAACACCACTCTGGGTGCCATCAACCGCGCGCTGGAAACCAGCGAGGGGGCCATTCAGGCAGCAGAGCGTGCCTTTATCGGGGCGGACAGGTTTATCAATGACGATGTCAGCCAGATCACCGATGATTTGCGCGATGTGCTGGGGCGTTTAGGGCGCGCGGTGGATGCCGTGTCCGAGGATATACCAGAGGTTACTGCCGATCTGCGCCGCACAGCCGACAGCGCCGCGCGCGCTTTTGATGATCTGGGGCGCATGGTGCGCGACAGTTCTGGCCCGGTACGAGATTTCACCACATCGGGCCTGCCCAACCTAACCCAGCTTGCCCGCGAAACGCGCGGGCTTGTCACCAATCTTGACCGCCTGACCCGCCAGATCGAGCGTGATCCTGCGCGCTTCCTGCTTAACCGCCAGACGCCGGAGTTCAGAAGATGACCCTTACAAAACGCAATTTCCTGACCGGGGCAGGGGCCATGAGCCTGCTGTCAGGCTGTGGTGCCTTGTCCGCCATCGGTGATGCGACAACGCCGCTGGATGCGTATGAACTGCGCGCGCCGGTGCTGCCACAGGCCGGGCGTATGTTGCCGCGCGCGCTGAGCATCGAGACGCCGACCTCATCCGGGGCATTGGAAACCGACCGCATCCTTATCAAGCCCAATGCGGTGCAATCGCTGTATCTGCCGGGGGCGCGCTGGTCTGATCAGGCCCCCGCAATGTTCCAGACTGTGATGCTGCGCGCCTTTGAAGATACGGGTGCGCTGTCCTATGTCGGGCGCAGACCTTTGGGCGGCTCTGGTGATTTTGCCCTGATCTCCGAAATCACGGATTTTCAGGCCGAATTGTCCGAGGATGGCGACTCGGCCATTGCGCGTATCCGGCTGACGGCGCGGATGGTGCGCGAATCTGATGCGCGGGTGATGGCGCGGCGCAGTTTTCAGGCGCTGACACCAGCCGCCTCAACCGAGACGCTGGATATTGTACAGGGGTTCAATGTCGCATCGGACGAAGTGCTGAATGAACTGGTTCGCTGGGGTCTGGATGTGATCGGGTTGCGCCTGCCTGTGGCCTGATTTGCGCCGTTGGGCGCTCGATATTTTATTGAACTGATTGGATGATCTGGCGTGTTGCGCTCGCTCTATGATTGGACGTTGTCGCTTGCACGGCATCCCAACGCTCTGTGGGCGCTGGCGGTGGTTGCCTTCATCGAAAGCTCGGTCTTTCCGATACCGCCGGATGTGTTGATGATCGCCATGATCGTTGCGCGCCCGTCGCGGGCATTCGTGATCGCAGGCGTGGCGACCGCAGCTTCGGTTATAGGTGGTCTGGCTGGCTATTGGATCGGGTATGGCGCGTTCGAGACACTGGGCCGCCCCGTGCTGGAATTCTACGGAAAAGACGCCTACTTCTCCGAATTTCAGGCGCGCTATAATGAATGGGGGGCTTGGGCGGTTCTGATCGCGGGCGTGACGCCATTCCCCTACAAGGTCATCACGATCCTGTCCGGGGCAACGGCGTTGTCCTTGCCGGTGTTCCTGCTGGCCTCAATCGTGGCGCGGGGCGTGCGGTTTTTCATTGTCGCGGCGTTGCTGAGGAAGTTCGGCGCACCCATTCGTGATTTCATCGAGCGGCGACTGGGGCTTGTGTTCAGCGTGTTTATGGGGTTGCTACTGGGCGGATTTGTTCTGGTGAGGTACTTGTGATGCGCAGGCATGCACAAAGTTTGGCACTGCTTGGCTCGGCGGGGTTGTTGTTGGGGGCTTTGGCATTCCAGTATATTGGCGGCATGGCACCCTGTTCGCTTTGTATCTGGCAGCGCTGGCCGCATGTCGTGGCGCTTTTCGGGGCTGGCGCACTGGTGGTGCCGGGGGTGCTTTTCCCTGTAATCGGCGCGGGCGGTGCGGCGGTATCCGGCGGGATTGGCGTTTATCACACCGGGGTCGAGCGTGGATGGTGGTCCGGTCCTGCCTCTTGCAGCGCAGGGGGTGATCTGTCGGGGATGAGTGCCGAGGAATTGCTCGCGCAGATCATGGCCGCCCCTGTCGTGCGCTGCGACGAGGTGCCGTGGGAGATGCTGGGCCTGTCTATGGCCAGTTGGAACGCGGTCGCGTCATTTGGCATTGCTGCGCTGTGGCTTGTCAGTCTGCGCCTGCGCGCCTAATGCACGCGCATGTCACGTATGTTGAACTTACCCACCTCGAACTCGCCAACAACATGACGCCACTCGCCCGCGCTGAGTTGTTTGCGGTGGGTAAAGCGCACTGAATGCAGCGGCCCTTCGATGCTGTCTTGCCAGAATTCGATGAATTCAAACAAGCGCGGATAATCGGGCGCAAGATCATAATCTTGCCAGACAAATGTGTTGAGCACATGAATGTGGTCGGGCATGCGGTAGATCATTTCCGCAGTGGTCAGCCCATAACCCTTGAGCATAAGTTCGACTGGATGCGTTTCCATCTGTATCCTCTTCTTCTGGTCGCTGTATAAATCATGCCAGAGAGAAGATAATTTTCAATTAAAACATGCTGTTGGCACCAAGCGCGGGTGGCTGCCAAATGATTGTCCGCACGGCCATTGCACCCCATATCATGGTTCTGATAAAGTGTGCCCAACCATATCTAGAGTGGTGTGAAAAGATGTGAGGGCCATGTGAGCGACAGTCCAGAAACCCCTGAAAACATGGATGAAATTCCACCAGTAGGCCCTTCGGGACCAACAGTCTCTATCACTCAGGAAATGCGCGCCTCGTACCTTGATTACGCCATGAGCGTGATCGTAAGCAGGGCGATCCCGGATTTGCGCGACGGATTAAAACCTGTGCACCGGCGTATTCTTTATGCGCTGCATGAGGCAGGTAACACCCATGACAAGCCCTACCGCAAATCTGCGCGCGGGGTTGGCGATGTGATGGGCAAGTATCACCCACATGGCGACTCGGCGATTTATGACGCGCTGGTGCGTATGGCGCAGCCGTTTTCCATGTCGCTCAAGCTGCTGGACGGACAGGGAAATTTTGGTTCAATGGACGGCGATAATGCCGCCGCGATGCGCTATACCGAAGTGCGCATGGACAAGGCCGCTGCGGCACTTTTGACCGATATCGACAAGGACACTGTCAATTATCAGGACAATTATGACGGGCGTGACAAGGAACCCACTGTCCTTCCCGCCCGCTTTCCCAACATGCTGGTCAATGGTGCAGGCGGTATTGCCGTGGGCATGGCGACCAATATCCCGCCCCATAACCTTGGCGAAGTGGCCGACGCGACCCTGGCGCTGATCGAAAACCCCGATCTGACGTCAGAGGAGTTGATGGCCTATGTGCCCGCGCCCGATTTCCCCACTGGCGGGCTGATCCTCGGCCGCTCTGGCGCGCGCAAGGCCTATCTGGAGGGGCGCGGATCGGTCATCATCCGGGCGAAAACCCATTTCGAGGAAGTGCGCAAAGACCGCTTTGCCATCGTCATTGATGAAATCCCCTATCAGGTCAACAAATCGACCATGGTCGAGCGGATCGCCGAGGCTGTGCGCGACAAGCGGATCGAAGGGATTTCCGGCGTTGCCGACGAATCCGACCGTACCGGCGTGCGCGTCGTGGTCGAGTTGAAACGTGACGCAACCCCCGAAGTGGTGCTGAACCAGTTGTTCCGCTTCACGCCCATGCAGACGAGTTTCGGCTGCAACATGCTGGCGCTGAATGGCGGGCGGCCAGAGCAACTGGCCTTGCGCGACTTCCTGACCGCCTTTGTCAGCTTCCGCGAAGAGGTGGTCACACGCCGCACCGCCTTTGAATTGAACAAGGCGCGCGAGCGCAGCCATGTGCTGTGCGGTCTGGCCGTGGCGGTCACGAATGTGGATGAGGTTGTGGCCACAATCCGCGGATCAGCAGACCCGGCAGAGGCGCGTGAAAAGCTGATGACCCGGCGCTGGCCCGCAATGGATATCGCGCCTTATATCCGGCTGATCGACGACCCCAGTCACACGATGAATGACGATGGCACCTATAACCTGTCCGAAGTACAGGCGCGCGCCATTCTGGAATTGCGCCTGCAACGTCTGACCGCGATGGGCGTCAAAGAAGTCACGGACGAGTTGGAAACGCTGGCCGCGAAGATCAAGGATTACCTTGACATCCTGCGCTCGCGTGTGCGGGTCATGGAGATCATATCGAACGAGTTGCGCGAAGTGCGCGAGCAGTTTGCCGTACCGCGCCGCACCGAGATCGTCGACTGGGCCGGCGATATGGATGACGAAGACCTGATCGAGCGCGAAGACATGGTCGTCACCATCACATCGGGTGGCTATATCAAGCGCACACCGCTGGCCGATTTCCGCGCGCAGCGTCGCGGCGGCAAGGGGCTGTCGGGCATGAGCACCAAGGATGACGATGTCGTCACCCAGTTGTTTGTCGCCAACACGCACACGCAGCTGTTGTTCTTCACCACTGATGGCATGGTCTACAAACTCAAAACATGGCGCCTCCCGCTCGCGGGGCGCAACGCGCGCGGCAAGGCGATGGTCAACATTTTGCCCATTGCCTCTGGTGTCAGCATTGCCGCCATCATGCCGGTCGAGCGGCCAGAGGAAGAATGGGAAAACCTGCAAATCGTCTTTGCCACCTCGGCGGGCGATGTGCGGCGCAATGCGCTGTCAGATTTCGTCAATGTCATGCGCAATGGCAAGATTGCGATGAAGCTGCCCGAAGGGGTGTTGCTGGTCAATGCGCGCATCTGTGATGAAGATGATGATGTGATGCTAGTCACCGCTTCTGGCCGTGCAATCCGCTTCCGCACGACGGATGTTCGGGTCTTCAAGGGCCGCGATTCTACAGGCGTGCGCGGGGTGCGGCTGGGCGATGGGGACAGCGTTGTGTCCATGGCCGTGATCCGCCATTTTGAGGCAACACCAGAAGAACGCGCCACCTATCTCAAGATGCGTCGCGCTATGGCTGGCCTGACCGAAGATGACGGCGAAGACGAAGAAGATGCCAGCGAAGGCGCACTCTCGCCGGACCGCTATGCCGAAATGTCAGCCTGCGAGGATCTGATCCTGACAATCACCGAGGCAGGCACAGGCAAACTGTCCTCCAGCCATAACTACCCCGTGCGCGGGCGTGGCGGCATGGGCGTGGCGGCGATGGACCGCGCGATGCGCGGCGGCGCGCTGGTGGCCTGTTTCCCGGTCGAGATGTCTGATCAGATCATGCTCGCCACCTCCAAAGGGCAGTCGATCCGCGTGCCGGTCGAGGGCATCTCTTTCCGGTCGCGCTCTGCGGGCGGGGTGAAGGTGTTCAACACGTCAAATGGCGAACATGTGGTTTCGGTGGCACGGATCGCCGAGACGGGCGATGAAGACCCTTCCAGCGAAGAAGAACCGGGGTCTGACGGCGCGGACACATGACTGAGCAAATCTCAGCGCGGCTTGTGGCCGCGCTGAACCATCTTGCGCAGCACCGTCAATGTATCCGTTATGGGGCACTGGCCGCTCAGATCGGGCTTGATGGGCCAGGGCGCATACGGCGCCTGACTGACCTGCTTGAAGCGCTGATGGAAGAAGATGCGGCACTTGGCCGCCCCTTGCGGGCCGCGCTTGTCACGGGCAAGGCGTCCGGCGGAGTGCCGGCACCGGGGTTCTTTCTCAAAGCCAGCGCCTTGGGCCTGTGTCCTCACCCGCTGCCGCCCGAGCGTGCAAAGACATTTCATGATGCACAGCTAGAGGCGCTTTTTGCGGCATCGTGATTATAGGGCGTAAAGGTTTTGTCAGGCTTTTCGTGCCAATATCGTCGCTCTCAACTTCGAGGGTATGATGACAACTTATCACTGTATGATTGATCTTAAACCCAACGCCAATGCGCTCGCATTTGCCCATGCGGTGAACCATTGGTTCACTGGGCTAAAGGATGCAGGCAAGATTTCGGGTTGGCACCTGCAACGCCGCAAGCTGCATCTGGCGGGGCCGGGCTTCGGGGATTTCCTGCTGAGCATTGATCTGCTGGATCTGGCACAACTCGATCTGGCTTTTGCACATCTGGGCGGGCAGAATGACAGTGCCGCCCGCGCCTATGACCAGATGCACGGCATGATTGACAGGTTCGAAGTGGGCCTTTACCGCAGTTTCCCTGATCCGGTTCAGGCGGAATGCCTTGCATTGATCTGAGGGGCCGCCCGGTTCAGCCCGTCGCGCGGTCCAGCGCGTCTTTCAGCACGAACACCCGGATCGCAGAGGCCAGACCAATATCGCCGCGCGCCGCGTCAATTTCGGCAGCAAGCTGGTTAAGGGGTTGGCCGCGTGCGTCGGCAATGCGCCGAAATTCGCGCCAGAACACATCCTCCAACGAGACCGAGGTCCGATGCCCGCGCAATGTCAGAGAATGTTTGACAGGACGGGCGCTCATGTCTTGCGCCGATGCGCATCCAGATGCACGCGCAGCTTTTCAGCCTCCTGCGCCTCGCGCAAACGCTCTGCCTTGCTTCTTCCATGAAGCGCGGCATTGGCATCCGCCGCGCGCTGCTTTTGCGTGCGCGCCATTTGCTTGCGGGTTGTCCTGAGGTTAACGATCTTGCTCATGTGCAAACTGTATAGCGGTTTATCAATGCGGACAATTGCAAGCTGCCCCAACGCTCTGTTCCCCGACCAAGGGGGCCTGCAAGCACGCCGATGACAGAGCATATCTTCATTTTCTTGCTAAAAATACTCAAGCCGACATATCCACAAGCACATCCCTGTTCCATAGGCGATCTGCCTGCCAGATGCATATGGGCGTGCAAAGCGCGCTCATAATGTGGCCTGCGGGCGGGGGCAGGCCATGCCTGCTCCTGCCCGCAGGGCGCCCCTCTATTTCACGAATATCTCGCGCGGTGTTGTGCAGAGCGGTTCTGGGCCTTGTTCGGTAATCAGCACAGGTTCGGTAATCTCCAACCCGCCATCTTCCAGCCACAGAGCGGGCATGAAGTGAATGACCATGCCGGGCTTCAACTCGGTCATATCGCCGCGCCGCAAGGACAAAGTGCGCTCGCCCCAGTCGGGCGGATAGCTCAGCCCGATCGAATAGCCACAGCGATTGTCTTTCTCGAAACCGCGTTTGTTCAATGTGGCGTTGAAGGAATTGGCCACATCCTCGGCCCGCGCACCGGGGTAGCATTGCGCAAGTCCCGCTTCGGTCGCCTCCAGAACCGCCTCTTCCGCGTGGCGATAAAGGTCCGGGACAGCGCCGAAAAACAAGGTGCGTGACTGGGGGCAGTGGTAGCGCCGGTGCACGCCTGCAATCTCGAAAAACGTCGCCTCGCCCGCACGCATGGGCCGGTCATCCCATGTCAGATGTGCAGCAGTCGCATCCAGCCCCGAGGGTGCCATCGGCACAATCGCCGGGTAGTCACCCCATTGCCCGTCCGCCCCCTCAATCCCGGCCTTGGCAATCTCGGCGACCAAAATATTCTTGGCCATGCCTGGCTCTGCCACTTCCAGAATGACGCGGTGCATCCGCTCCACGATCCGGGCGGCGCGGCGCATATACAGCAGCTCGGATTCAGACTTGATCAAGCGCTGCCAGTTGACCATCCCGGTTGCATCCTCAAAGCGGGCTTCGTGCAGGTGGTTGACCAGCGTCTGATGTGCCGCGGCGGAGTAATAGTAATTGTCCATCTCCACGCCGATCCAGCCGGTATTCCAGCCGCGGTCGATGATCAGAGCGGCCAGCGCCTCCATCGTGTGCTTTTGCGGGTTTTGCACATAGCTGTCATCATAGGCCACAATGCTTTCCGAGCGGCGCATGAAGACTGTGCGCTTTGCACCTGCTTCATCAATGCCGCGCCCCCACCAGACAGGCTCGCCCTCCATGGGCAACAAAACGGCCTGATGGACATAGAACGACCAGCCATCATAGCCAGAAATCCAGTTCATATTGGACGGGTCGGTGATGATCAGCAGGTCAATGCCGCGCTTTTCCATCTCCGCGCGGGTGCGCGTGATGCGTCCTTCATATTCGGCATCGGTAAAGTTCGGGTTGGTGGTGGTCATGGCGCAATGTTCCGCAGCAAAGGACGGTTGAAAAAGGCCCCGCTGTCAAAACGGGGCCGCTGCATTACAGGGTGCCTGTGACCGCGTCGAGCGCGTCGCGCGTCACTTCCACCACCTTGTCGGCTTCGGCAGGCGTCATGCACAGGGGCGGCGCAAAGCCGATGATCTCGCCCTGCGGCATGGCACGCGCGATCACGCCGCGCTTGACCATTTCGCCCACCACTTGCGCGGTCACCTTTTCCGAGGCGTCGAAATCCACGCGTGCGCCGGGGTCGCGCTGCAATTCCACTGCCGCCAGCATCCCGTCGCCGCGCACGTCTCCCACGAAGCGGTGATCTTTCAGCGCTGCCGCCATGGCGTTGCGGAAATAGGCACCCGTCTCGCGCGCATTCTGAACCAGCCCCAATTCATCAATCAGCTTCAGGTTCGCTACCCCTGCCGCTGCGCCAATAGGATGGGCCGAATAGGTCCAGCCATGGCCGAAGGGGCCGAATTTGTCGGTGCCGTCTTCCAGCACCTTGTACAACTCATCGCTGACAATCGAGCCGGACAGAGGCGCATAGGCCGAGGTCAGACCCTTGGCGATGGTGATGATATCAGGTGTGATCCCGTAATGTGTGGACCCCATCATCGTGCCCATCCGACCAAAGCCGGTCACGACCTCATCCGTAATCAGCAAGATATCGTGCTTTTTCAGTACGGGCTGGATTGCGTCCCAATAGCCTGCGGGTGGGGGGACAATGCCACCAGTGCCCAGCAGGGGTTCGGCAATGAAGGCACCAATCGTATCGGCACCTTCGCGCTCGATCAGCTCTTCCAGTTTTGCGGCGCAATGCGCGCTAAACGCTTCTTCCGACATATCGGGGTCGGGGCGGCGGAAATAATAGGGCGCTTCGGTATGCACCACCTCGGACATGGGCAGGCCGAATTTGTTGTGGAACGGCACCAGCCCTGTCATCGAGCCGGTAATCAGGCCAGAACCGTGATAGCCACGCCAGCGCGAGATGATCTTGCGCTTCTCAGGACGGCCCAGCACATTCTGGATATACCACACCAGCTTGACATTGGTTTCGTTCGCATCCGAACCGCCCAAGCCGAAATAGACTTTGTTCATATGTGCGGGCGCGCGTTCGGCCACCATATGCGCCAGCGTGATCGAAGCTTCGGTGCCGTGACCGACATAGGAATGGTAATAGGCCAGCTCATGCGCCTGTTTGGAAATCGCTTCGGCAATCTCGGTACGGCCATAGCCGACATTCACGCAATACAGACCCGCAAAAGCATCCAGCAATTTGGTGCCGTCGCGGTCCTCGATATAGCAGCCTTTTGCGGTAGTCACGATGCGCGTGGGGCTTTCGCCGCGCCCATGCTGTCCGAAATGTGTGGAAGGGTGCAGGAAATTCTCGCGGTCCCATTGATTTAGCTGGTCATTTGTCAACATGACACATCCTTTCTGGCCGCCTTTGGCAGGCACCATTCTATAAATGTCGGGGGTGCGGAGACACGATTCGTGCCTTCGTCTTACCCGCACCCTGCCGGAGGGGTGGGGGGAATGTCAAACACAGCTTCTGCTGCACCACAGCATAATGTGCAGGGTGTCAGGACCGGCCCGATTTCTGGTTCAGACGGTAGCTGCCTTCGGGCAGGTCAAGCGCTGCCGCCAGTTCGCGCAATTGCGACAGCGACAGGGTGATGATGACATCATCTTCGCGTCTGGGGTCGAATTGGCGAAGTGTGACACAATCCTCAAAGGCGGTGATGATTACATCATCGCGCAAGGCTTCGGGACGCGGTGCGCCCTCATCCACAAGGGTGATGATGGTGGCGTCAAAATCATGCTCGATTGTAAACATAAGATCAGCCTAATGCAGCGCTGCGGGCAAGAAAAGAGCAAACCTGAAATCACACGGGCGGGTAGGGGGGAGTGCCCCCTGTCGGCCCGCTTTCAGATCACTACCTTTGTCCTGCGAATTGCGCTTCCCATTCGGCGCGCTGCTCATCTGTAATCTTGGCGAACAAGACCTCTGGCACCTCGAACGCATGGCCTGTGGGCAAGGTGTTCAGCGCGGTTGCAACATCATCCGGCCAAGACCAGTCCTCGCAATTCATCGCGGCCATCGTGCGCGCGGCGGCATCTGGGATGAAGGGCTGCGAGATGACGGCATAAAAGCGGATCAGGTTCAGGGCCAGCCGGATTTGTGCCGCTGCCCCCTCTGGGTCGGTCTTGAACCTTGTCCAAGGGGCGGCTTCTTGCAGATATTCGTTGCCCAAGGCCCAGAGCGCGCGCAATTCCTGTGCCGAGCGGCGCACCGCCATTCCGTCCATGACCGATTGGTAACTTTCCAGACCCTTTGCAAGATCAGCCACAAGCTGCGCTTCGCGCGGCCCGAAACTGCCGCCCTCTGGCACCACCTCGCCGAATTTCGAGCGGCAGAATTTCGTCACGCGGCTGACCAGATTGCCCAGCACATCAGCCAGATCCTTGTTCACCGAGGTCTGAAAATTCTCCCACGTAAATTCGCTGTCGTTGTTTTCGGGTGCATGTGACAGCAGCCACCAGCGCCAGTAATCGGCGGGCAGGATCGACAACGCCTGATCCATGAACACACCGCGCCCGAGCGAGGTGCTGAACTGGCCACCATCATAATTCAGGTAGTTGAAGGATTTGACGTAATCGACCATTTTCCACGGCTCTGTCTTGTCGAAATTCGCGCCCATCAGCGTGGCAGGGAAGCTGAGTGTGTGGAACGGGACATTGTCCTTGCCCATGAACTGCACATAGCGCACATCCTGCGCGCCCATATCCTCGCGCCACCAGCGCTGCCATGCGCTGTCATCAAGGCCATGCGCATCTGCCCATTCGGCCGTGGCGGCGATATATTCGATGGGCGCGTCGAACCAGACATAGAATACCTTGCCATCCATGCCTTGCCACGGTGCGCCGTCAAATTGTACAGGCACGCCCCAATCCAGATCGCGCGTGATGCCGCGGTCTTGCAAACCGTCGCCATCATGCAGCCATTTCTTGGCAATCGAGGTGGTCAGAACAGGCCAGCCGCGCTGGCTGTCGATCCATATGTCCAGCGTGTCGCGCAAGGTGGATTGGCGCAAGAACAGGTGCTTGGTTTCGCGCACTTCCAGATCGGTAGACCCCGAAATGGCCGAGCGCGGATTGATCAGGTCGGTCGGGTCCAGTTGCTTGGTGCAATTCTCGCACTGATCCCCGCGCGCACGCTCATACCCGCAATTGGGGCAGGTGCCCTCGATATAGCGGTCGGGCAGAAAGCGGCCATCGGTATGCGAATAGACCTGCTTTTCCGACACAACCTCGATCAGTCCGGCTGCGGCCAGACGGGCGGCCATATGCTGGGTCAATATGTGGTTGCGCCTGCTGGACGAGCGGCCAAAATGGTCGAAGGACAGTTTGAACCCACGCGCCAGTTCCGCCTGCACTTCGTGCATTTCGGTGCAATAGGCGGCGACAGGTTTGCCTGCTTTGGCCGCAGCCAGTTCCGCAGGCGTGCCATGCTCGTCTGTGGCGCAGATGAACATCACCTCATGCCCGCGCGCGCGGCAGTAGCGGGCATAGAGGTCGGCAGGCAGTTGACTGCCCACCAGATTGCCCAGATGCTTGATTCCATTGATATACGGCAGGGCCGAAGTGATCAGGATGCGCGCCATGTGTTTCCCCAGATTTGCGGATTTGCCCCCGTTTAGTGTAATTTTCTGCCCATGGGAAACCCGTTTTCACCGCTGCCCTGTCGCTTTGACCTTCGGAGGGGGCTGTTGCGGGGGTTCAAGACAGTGCGCCAGCCGTGCAAATGACTGTGTAATGCCGCCTTTCGCCGCCTCGCCGACAAAGGCATCCAGGCGCGGCCAGACCTGTATCGCGCGGTCCACCAGCGGGTCGGTGCCCTTTTCATACAGGCCCGCCTGAATCATCATCTCGGCGCGGTCATAGGTGCCCAACAGGCGGCGCGCCTCGCTGATACGGGCGTTTTCTTCGGGCCGCGCGCAATGTGGCAGCGACCGGCTGACCGAGCGCAGCACATCCACTGCCGGAAAGCGTCCCCGCTCGGCGATTTCGCGGTCCATCACCACATGCCCGTCCAACACCCCGCGCAGGATATCGGCCACGGGTTCCTCCATGTCTGATCCTGCGACCAGAACCGTAAAGATCGCGGTGATCGCGCCCACACCGTCACATCCCGGCCCCGCGCGTTCGGCCAGCGCCGTGATCTGATGCACGACCGAAGGCGGGTAGCCGCGTAAACTCGGCTCTTCTCCACCGGCCAGCGCCACTTCGCGATGCGCCTCGGCCATGCGGGTGATGCTGTCGGTCAGCAGCAAGACCTGCTTGCCCTGATCGCGGAAATGCTCGGCCACGCACATGGCGGCGGGCGCGCAGCGGCGGCGGGTCAGCGGCGGCTGATCCGATGTGGCAGTGACCACCACAGCGCGCGCCAATCCGGCAGCACCGAGCACATCTTCCAGAAACTCGCGCAGTTCTCGCCCCCGCTCCCCCACCAGCGCGATGACAACAACATCGGCCTGCATATGGCGCGCGAAATTGCCCAACAGCATGGTCTTGCCCACACCAGAGCCCGCAAACAACCCTATGCGCTGCCCTTCGACCACAGGCAGCATTGTGTCAAACACGCACATGCCGGTGTCCAACCGCGCGCCCAGCCGCCCCCGCCGGGCAGGGTCGGGCGCCGCGCCGTGCAGCGCACGCATCTGCGGGCCGCGCAAGAGCGGGCGCCCATCCAGTGGCTGTCCATACGGGTCGATGACGCGACCGACCCAACTGTCATCAGGGGCGATGCCGCGCGCAACCCGATGCTCGGCCCGGTCACCAATGGCCAGCCCGTCGCGTGGCCCGTTGGGCAGGGCAAGCGCCTCATCCTGTGTCAGGCGCAGGATTTCTGCGCCGATTCTTGTGCCGCCACGCGTCTCAACTTCCAGCCAATCGCCGATCCGTGCTACATCATTCAGCCCGCGCATGGCCATCAATTGCTCGTCAATTCGGCTGATCCGCCCGAACAGCCGCACGGGTCGCAGATCTGCAACCTGTGCGCGCATATCGTCAAATACGTTCATCTTGGCGTTCCCCTGAAGCACTCAATTTTCGCGTGGTTACCTATCCTTAAGCGAATCAGCCTTAAAGACTGGTGTATAGTTTGACGGGAGAAGCCCTCATGTTTGATATACCAGAGGTAATGCGCATGGCGCAGGGCATGGCGCGCCATGCCGCTGCCAGACAAGTGGTGATTGCCGAGAATATCGCGCAGTCCGACATACCGGGCTATCGCGCCCGCGATCTGCCGGAATTTGGCAAGGTCCATGCACAGGCCCGCCCCATGTCGGCAACACGACCGGGGCATCTGGGGGCAGGGGCGCAGCACCAAACCTTAAGCGCTGTGATTGACCGCACCGCACCTGCGCGCGCCCCAAATGGCAACACTGTCTCATTGGAACGCGAGATGGTGCGCACCGCCCAGAACCGACAAAGCCATGACATGGCGCTTGCAGTTTACAGTTCGGCACGCGGCATTCTGCGCACCGCACTTGGCCGCTGAAAGGGGCGCGGAATATGTCAGACCTGTTCAGCAGCTTCTCGATCGCTGCCTCCGGGATGGAAGCACAGGCCCGCCGCCTGCGCCATGTCTCGGAAAATATCTCGAATGCCGATACCCCCGGATACCGGCGTAAAACCGTCGATTTTCGCGCCGAGATTGACCGTGCCAGCGGCACCACTCAAGTCAGCGTCGGGCCAGTGCAACTCGACCCGCGCGCCCTGCCGCGCATCTATGATCCCGGCCATGCCCTGGCGGATGAAACCGGATTCTATGACGGATCGACGGTCGATCTGATGATTGAGATTGCCGACGCGCGAGAAGCCAGTCGCAGCTATGACGCAAATTTGCGGGTTTTTGACCAGACCAGACAAATGGCGCAGGGCCTGCTGGACCTGTTGCGCCGTTGAATGACACCAAAGGATTGAAGCCATGACACTTTTTTCTGCCATCGCGGCCAAGACATATGACCATGCACGCATGGCCGCCGCCCCCGCGCCATCTGTCCCACCCGCGCGCAGCGAAGCGGGATTTGGCGCAGCACTGGGCCAATTTGCCAGCACCCTTCATACGGCCGAGGCAACAGCCACTCAGGCCATGATGTCGCGCGCAGACCCCCATGCACTGGTCGAGGCGCTTGCCGCGACAGAACTGGCGGTCGAAACGGCAGTGACCGTGCGCGACAAGGTGGTCGATGCCTATCTCGAAATCTTGCGGATGCCGGTGTAGCCCATGGACCAATCCGTCATTTTCGACACGCTGCGACAAGGGCTTTGGGTCGCGACGCTGATCTCGATGCCGATCCTGACTGCCGCATTGATGGCAGGGGTCGTGGTGGGCCTGTTTCAGGCGCTCACCTCGATACAGGAAATGACCCTGACGTTCGTGCCCAAACTGGCAGCGATTGTTGCGGTCTATTGGATGTCGATGAGTTTCATGACCGCCACGCTTGTCGACTTTTTCCAAGCCGACATCGTGCCCCTGATGGCGGGGTCCTGAGCATGGATAACGCAGGTTATGTCACCCTGACACGCATGTCGGGCTTGCGGCGCGAGATGCAGGTCATCGCCAACAACATCGCCAATTCCACGACCGCCGGATACCGGCGCGAGGGGATGGTGTTTTCGGAGTTTGTCGTCAGAGCAGAGCGGCATGAACCTTCGCTCTCGATGGCCTTGGGCAATACCCGCCACACCTATCTGCTGCAAGGTGCGCTGTCACAAACGAATGGCACCTTTGACATGGCTATTGAGGGGGAGGGGTATTTTCAACTGGAAACCCCGCAGGGCCCGCGCCTGACGCGCGCGGGCACCTTTACCCCCAATGCAGCGGGGGAATTGGTCAATATGGATGGCCACCGACTGCTGGATGCAGGGGGCGCTGCTATCTTCGTGCCGCCCGATGCGCGCAGCGTCGAGATATCCCGTGATGGCACCCTGTCGGCACAGGGCCAGCCCTTGGGGCAGGTGGGATTGGTCCGGCCCGTCGATCCGGTCACGATGAGTCGCGCCGCCGGCACGCTTTTCGCGGTCGATGGGGCAATCGAACCAGTCGAGGCCCCCAACATGCTGCAAGGGTTTGTCGAGGAATCGAATGTCGACCCGATGCTGGAATTGACCCGCATGATCGAAGTACAGCGCGCGTATGAAGGCGGCCAGCGCCTGCTCGACAGCGAGGATGAGCGCATCAAATCCGTCATCCAGACCCTTGGACGCTGAGCAAAAAAGGAAACACACATGAAATCGCTTCATATCGCCGCGACTGGCATGAGTGCCCAGCAAATGCGGGTCGATACCATTGCCAATAACCTCGCAAACATGAGCACCACGGGCTATAACGCAAGGCGCACGGATTTCGCGGATCTTCATTATCAGCAATTCGCCCGCGCCGGGGCCATTTCCGCGTCTGATGGCACGGTGCTGCCGACAGGGGTGCAGGTGGGGCTTGGCGTGCGCCCGTCCTCGGTCAGTATGCAGATCCAGCAAGGTGCCTCTGTGGCCACAGGCGGTGATCTTGATATTGCAATCGAAGGCAAGGGCTATCTTGAAGTCACGCTGCCCGATGGTCAGGCGGGCTACACGCGCGATGGCGGCCTGAAACGCACTGGCGACGGGCTGATTGTCACCTCTGACGGGTTCGAGGTCGTGCCCGGAATTGTCATCCCGAACGATGTCCGATCGCTCTCGATCAATGCGCAGGGCGAGATTTATGGGTATTTCGCGGGCCAGATACAGCCGCAAATGCTGGGCCAACTCACGCTTGCAGGATTTGCCAATGAAAAGGGGCTGGAGGCTATTGGCTCTAACCTGTTTGTGGAAACGGCCGCTTCTGGTGCCGCCTTTATGGGCGCGCCGGGAACAGAGGGGCTGGGCATGCTCCGCCAAGGGTATCTTGAGGAAAGCTCGGTCGATCCGGTGCGCGAGATGACCGAACTCATCAAGGCGCAACGCGGATATGAGCTGAATTCCAAAGTCATCACAGCAGCCGATCAGATGATGGCCGCAACAACGCAGGTGCGCTGATGAAATGGCTTTTGATGGTTTTGATCTTCATCCCACCGATGGCGCTGGCAGACAGCCTTGTCGCCACGCGCCTGATCCGTGCCACCGATGTCATAACCGCCAGCGATGTGGTCGCGCATGGCGCGCGGGTGCCGGGCGCTGCCACCGCGCCCGATCAGGTGATCGGTCTGGAAGCGCGGGTGGCCATCTATCCCGGTCGCCCGGTGCGCCTTTCCGATCTTGGCCCCGCCGCTGTGATCGAGCGCAATGAGGTTGTGCGCATGGTCTACCGGCAGGGGCCGCTGATGATCCTGTCGGAAGGGCGCGCCTTGGCGCGGGCCGGTCTGGGGGATGCGCTGACAGTGATGAACCTCGCATCGCGCCAATCAGTTCAAGGGGTGGTCACGTCGGCCGGGCTGGTCGCGGTCGGCACTGCCGCACCCGCAATAGGGGGAAACTAGGCGCATGAGGACCAAACCTTGCCTGAGTGCCGCGCCGCCCCATCCCGCAGGCCACATGCCGCGCTTGTTTTTACTGCTCTGCTGCATGGGGGGGCTTGCTGCCTGTCAGCCCTTGGGCGAAGTCGGGCGCGCGCCTGCTTTCACCCCGCCAGAAACGAGTGTCGAGCATGCAGCACTCTATAGAATGCCCTTGCCCGATACGACCGAAGTCTTGCGCAGCACAGATCAGGCGTCACTTTGGTCGGCGGGACAAAGATCGCTTCTGGGCGACCGGCGCGCCAGTCGTCAGGGCGATATCATGACCGTCGTTATCGAAATAAATGACAGTGCAGAGATGTCCAACAACACCTCGAGCGGGCGCAGCGGGTCCAACAGCATGGCGGTTCCGCAGTTCTTTGGGGTGCCGCAAGTGATTGATCGCAACCTGCCCGGTGGTCTGCAACTGGGCGCGGGAATAGAGACCAACAGCGCCAGCAGCTTTTCCGGCTCGGGCACGGTCCGGCGCAACGAGAAGCTGACGCTGCGCGTGGCCTCAACGGTTGTGGAACGGCTGCCCAATGGCGTGATGAAGATTGAGGGGCGTCAGGAAGTGCGCGTCAATCACGAATTGCGCGAATTGCTGGTGACGGGGTTTGTGCGCGCCGAAGATATCTCGCGGCAGAATGAAATCACCTATGACAAGATCGCAGGCGCGCGCATCTCTTACGGCGGGCGGGGCATTATTTCAAATGTGCAGCAACCTAGGTATGGCGCGCAGATCACTGAAATCATTGCTCCGTTTTGACATGATGCCCGATGCAGGGCACCCGAGGAAAGGCAGTCTGCATGCGCAAGCTTATTCCAGTGATTCTGATCTTGTTTGGCATTGGCGGGGGGCTTGGCGCGGGTCTGGCCTTGCGACCTGTCGCCGAGGTTGACGAACAAGACAGTGTTGAGGCGACGCTTCCCGCGCGTCCTATGGGCCTTGAGATTGGTGTCTTTGAGATTCCCAATCAGTTCATGGTGCCATTGATCGCGGATGACCGTATCGCAAAGGTGCTTGTGCTGGCGCTTGCACTTGAGATTGATGACGCGCAGCGCGATCTTGTCGCGTCTAATCTGCCACGGCTGCGTGATGCCATGTTACAAATCATGTTCGATCATGCGAATTCTGGCGGGTTTGAAGGGGTCTTCACGGCCAATACGGCGCTTGGCACCTTGCGCGCAGCCTTGCTGGAGTCGGGTCAGAAAATTCTGGGCCGCGATGTGGTTCTGGGGGTGTTGATTACCGATATCCTGCGCAGTGGACCCTGAGAGGTCGGGTCTAGGGCTTGACCTTGGGGCGCGGCTGGATCAGCGTGTTGGCGTGTTGACGCAACAAACGGAAGACATCATGCCACAGGACACGACCATGCAACCGACCGCAAGCAATGCGCACGCAGAACTGGATGATGCGCTGTTGGAAGGGCTGGCGGAGCTGGCCGTGCGGGTCGGGCTGAATTTGCAACCTGAGCAAGATATTGTGCTGACAGCCCCTGTTTCAGCGCTGCCCTTGGCAAGGGCCATCGCGCGGGCGGCGTATCGTGCCGGGGGCGGTCTGGTCACGCCCCTGATCACAGACCGTGACATGACACTTGCACGGTTTGAACATGGCGCTGATGCAGGGTTTGATCGTGCGGCAGGCTGGCTGTACGAGGGGATGGCCAAAGCGTTTGAGGGGGGTGCCGCGCGGCTTGCCCTCGTGGGCGAAGACCCCATGCTGCTGAGCGAGCAGAACCCCACCCTTGTCGGGCGTGCAAATCGCGCCAATGCGCAGGCCTATAGCCCTGCGCTTGCAGCGATTGCCGGATTTCATATCAACTGGTCGATCATTTCCTGCCCGACGGTGGATTGGGCGCGCCGGATGTTTCCCGAGCTGTCCGCGCAAGAGGCGCTGTTGCGGCTGGCCGAGGCCGTCAAGGTGACTGCCCGGCTGGACCAGAGCAACCCGGTCGCGGCATGGAATGCCCATAATACCGAGCTTGCGCGCCGCTGCCAGATGCTGAATGAAGCGCGGTTTGATGCGTTGCATTTCCACGCGCCGGGTACCGACCTGACTGTCGGGCTGGCGGATGGCCATGCCTGGCTGGGCGGTGCCAATGAGGCGCGCAACGGGGTGCGTTGCAACCCCAATATCCCCACCGAGGAAGTGTTCACCACGCCCCACGCCGCGCGCACCGAAGGCTATGTGCGGGCGACCAAACCGCTGTCGCATCAGGGCAGCCTGCTCGAAGAGATCGAGATGCGGTTTGAAGCGGGGCGCGCTGTGTCGGCACGTGCTGCACGGGGCGGCGATGTGTTGCGCGATATGCTGGCCACAGATGAAGGTGCTGCGCGGTTGGGCGAAGTGGCGCTGGTGCCGCATTCCTCGCCCGTGTCGCAAACGGGGCTGTTGTACTTCAACACTCTGTTTGACGAAAACGCCGCCTCGCATATTGCGATGGGGCAATGCTATGCGTCCTGTTTTGAGCAGGGCGAGCGCCTGAGCAAGGCCGAGATTTCAGCGCGCGGCGGCAATGAAAGCCTGATCCATGTGGACTGGATGATCGGCTCGGATGCGATGGATGTGGACGGTGTTCATGACGGGGCAGAACCGGTCGCACTGATGCGCAAGGGTGAATGGGTGCGCAGCTAGATTTTGTGATCGAGCAGGCGTGCCACCGCGTCGGCCCTGCCAAAGCTGCGCGCGGTTTTCGCGCGTTGTTCGATCAGGGCCGCGCGCTGGCGTGCCAAAAGCAGGTTGAGATGCATCATCTGCTGTGCCGACCAGTGCAGATGCGCCTGCTGTACGCTAAATAATGCCGGATCAATGTTCATTTGCGCGCGCATCGGAAGCTGCGCCAGTTTCTCGCGCGTCAGGTCCTGGGCGGCGGCGAGGCGCTGCAATCGCGCCATGTCATGATCGCGGATCATCTGCGTGAGCGCGCGCATTTTCTGCAACCTGTCGCGGCTTTTCATGACCAGCCACCTGTTCGGGCCTTTATGCGCATGGCTTCGGCAAAACGGATTGCGGCGGCCACGGCACCGAAATGCTCGGTGGATATCTCTTGCCCCAACTCGACAGTCGCGTGCAGGGCACGTGCCGTGGGTGGGTCAGAATGAATTGGAACGCCTGCATCTTCCGCGCGCTCCCGGATGCGGGCTGCTATTTGATCGACGCCTTTTGCAACACAGACCGGTGCGCCCAGATCCTCAGATGACCATTTCAGCGCCACTGCGTAATGCGTCGGGTTGACGATGACGACGCTGGCATCGGACACCGCTTCCAACATGTGATTGCTGGCAATCTCGCGGCCCCGACGGTGCCGCTGCCCTTTCGCATGCGGGTCGCCCTCGGATTGTTTGTGCTCGTCCCGCATATCTTTGAACGACATGCGGTTTCGGCGCATATGCTCGGCCCTTTGCCAGAAGAAATCAATCGTGCCGACGGACAGTTTGACAACAAAGACCAGCGCCAGAAAACGGATGACCAAACCAAGCAATTCAGCGCTTGCCAGTGCGGGTGTCAGATACATGCTGGTCAGAATGGAGGCCAGATTATGCATCAGAAACAGCCACAGGACGCTTGAGATGACCAGCAGTTTGACAGTGCTCTTGGCAAATTCAAACAGGCCGCTGCGCCCGAATTTGTTTTTCGCATTCGCAATGGGATTGATGCGAGAGGCCTTTGGCATCAGCTTCTCAGGGGCAAAGATTACAGCGCGCTGGGCAATTAACCCTGTCCAGACCAACAGGAATGGCACGATCACCAGCGCCAAGATCGCCACCGCGACATGCATGATCAGCGCACCCACCAAAGGCGTCGCATTTCCGACAAGCAGCGCTGATATCTGATCGGCCTGCGATATCAGGACAAGCCCTGCATTCCCTAGATGCGTTACCGCGAAATGACCCGTTGCCATCGCGGCTATCAGTAGCCCCAGAAACGCCGCCGCAGTGTTCAGATCCGTAGAGCGCGGCACCTCGCCCTTTTCGCGTTGCTGTTGCAGTTTGCGCTCGGTTGGTTCGAATTCCTTTTCGCCGCTTTGGTCGTCATCGCTCATTGGGGCAGTCCTTCGGGCGCACGCAAAAAGCCAGAGAAGGCCTCGTGCCAGATCGGCAGCATCAGCGGGGCTGTTAGGAACAACACCGCCAATCCGGCCCATGTGATGGCTGGCGCGCCGACAAAGGCCACCATCAATTGCGGCATCGCCTTGTTGATGGCCCCCAGTGCCACATAGAAAATCAACGACAAGATCACAAAGGGCATGGCCAGCGTAAAGGCCAGCGTGAAGGCGCGCGCAACATGTGCCACGCCCCATTCTGCAAGGCTGGCGGCATCGGGAAACCGTGCGGGCGGGAAAAACTGGTAGGACAGGATAATCAATTCGGCCATTGTAACGTGCAGGCCAAGTGTCACCGCCAGCGCAAGGCCCGCCATGACCAAAATTTGCGACATAGCGGGTTGCGGGTCTACGCCCGCGCCGCCAAAGAATTGCGACAGTGACGTGGCTTGTGCGGCGATTGTTCCGGCAATCTGCAATGCGATGGTCAGCAATCGCAGCCCAATGCCCAGCACCAGCCCGGCCAGTGCCTCGGCGGTGACAAGGGTTACCAGTGGTCCGGGTGCCAGCGTCGCAACGGGCATGATCGGGGCCACAGCCGGTGCGGTGATGGCCGTGAAGGCAAGCGTAAGGGCAAGCCGCACGCGGACCGGCACAACCTGTTCCCCAAAGGCAGGCGCAAGCGCCATCATCGCGCCAACCCGGATAAAGACACCAAAACTGCTGGCCGCAATATCGGCCATGCCGGTGCTGACGCTGTCAAGCATCTGAAAGATATCAGCGGTCATGGCGCGATGGTTCCGACCAGCGCCGGTCGTGCCTCCAGTCCGATTTCCTCATAGGACAGAACTGAGGCCGATAGCCCCTTGGCAGACAGGGCCGTGCGCAGAAACCGGCGGCGGCGCGCAGATGTCACAAGCGCCGGGCTGATCCCGTTTTTCGCCAACTCGGCCAGTGTGCGCGCAATCTGATCGGTCAGGCGCGTAAACTCTTCTGGAGGAAGCGCGACATCACTGGCACCAAACTCGCCGGTCATCTGATAGGTGGAAAACACCTCTTCCCAGTCTGGAGCAAGCTGGATCAGCGGCAAGGTTCCATCTGCGCGTTTCAGCGGGGCGACAAGCTGAAAGCCCAGACGCTGGCGGACATGTTCGCACACAGCATCTGGCCCTTGCAGCAGCGTGCGGACCTCGGACATTGCCTCAAGGATCAGGGGGATGTTGCGGATCGAGACGCGTTCATCCAGCAGCAAGCGCAGAACACCCAGCAGAAGTTCGACCGGCACCTTGTCGGGGATCAGGTCATTCAGCAGGCGTTTGTTCGCCTCGGCGCGGCTGGTGTCGGACATGCTGGTCAGCGCGTCCAACACGCGATGCAGGCTCTTGAACGTCAGCAGGCGTGCGAAATTCGATTTCAAAACTTCAAGAAGATGCGTGGCCAGCACTTCGACCGGGCTGACAACTGTGGTGCCGGACAGCGTGGCATCTTCCTGTCGGGCGGGGTCGATCCAACGGGCGGGGGCTTGATACACCGGTTCTTTCACGTTCTCACCGGTGATGTTGAATGTCGCTTCGTCCTGAACCAATGCCAGCAGCTTGTTGGGGCGCAGTTGATCACGGGCCTGCTCTACCCCGTGGATCAGAATTGCGTATGTCCCTTCTGGCAGGGTGGCGTCATCGGTCAGGCGGATTTCCGGCAGGATCAGCCCGAATTCCCGCGCGACATGCGCCCGTATATTCGAGATGCGCCCGTCCAGTCCCAAGGCAGGGTCCAGCACCATCGGAACAAGGTCAGGGGCGAATTGCACATGTATTTCATCCAGATCAAGGACATCCCCCATACCGCGCCGTGGCGGTTCTGGCAGCGTCTCGGGGGGGGCGGCGGCCAAGATTTCGGCCTTGGTCAGCTTGTTTTGCGCAACCCAAGCCAGCCCGATCAGGACACCCGCGCCAGTGACGAAGGGCACAAAGGGCAGACCGGGGATGAAGGCAAACAGCGCCATCAGGAACCCGACCGTTGCAAGCGCAGAGGGGTAGCGGCCAAGCTGGTCAAACAACTGCGTATCTGTCGCCCCATTGGCCCCGCCGCGCGCCAGCAGCAATGCGGCGGCGATCGAGATGATAACGGCGGGGATCTGGCTGACAAGCCCGTCGCCGACAGTCAGAATGGCATAGGTCTCAAACGCGGCGCTCAGGCTCATTCCATGCATCATGGTGCCATTGATCAGGCCCATGACGATGTTCAGCAGTGTTATCAGCAGCCCGGCAATGGCATCGCCCTTGACGAATTTCGAGGCGCCATCCAGTGATCCGTAAAAATTCGTCTCGGCCTGTTCGGTTTCACGACGGCGGCGGGCCTCGGTGTGGTCGATGGCACCCGCCGACATGTCGCTGTCGATGGCAAGCTGCTTGCCCGGCATTCCATCCAGCGCGAAACGTGCGCCCACTTCGGCCATGCGCCCGGCACCTTTGGTGATGACGATGAAATTCACGATCAGCAGCACAAGGAAAATAACGACCCCCAGAAAGACAGAGCCGCTCATGACGAAGCTGGCAAAGCCTTGAATGACGCCGCCTGCGGCATGTGTGCCGGTATGCCCCTCGCCAATAATCAGCTTGGTGGATGACACATTCAGCGACAGCCGCAGCATCAGCGACGCCAGTAAAACCGTCGGGAATATTGAGAAATCCAGCGGGCGCTGGATGAACAGCGTGACCGTGAACATCAGGATGGCAAGTGCGAAGGACGCGGCCAGACCCAAATCCAGAACCCAAGCGGGGATTGGCAGGATCATCATCGAGATGACTGCCATCAATGCCAGTGCAAGCAGGATCGTCGGCTTGAATATGGCCTTGGGATGGAGCAATTTCATGGTTTGTGCGGGTCCAGATCAATCAGGCGCGCGCTTTGCGCTTGTCCTGAGAGTGGCACCAGCGAGCCCATATTGGTGCTGCCTGCCGAGGTCAGCAAAACAAAGCGGTTGGTGCCGCGTTCGGGTGAGGGGGGTGGCATATCGGGGCTTGCCTGTGCGCGCATCTGGCGAAAACGCGCGATGTAGCGTTGCGCATGATGCGGGGTTGCGGAATGATATGCGCCCGCTGCCAGTTCCCACGCGCCAAGCCGGACCTTGTGCTGCGCCAGCAGGCGCGCGGCATAATCTGCGTTGCGCGCAGGGTCGATCATCGCGTCCAGCGACGTGAAGTTTTGGCCGTGCCAGTGGTAGTTGATCTGAAAGCAGCCCAGATCGACATTACGATGCCCGGCGTCCAGCTTTGTCTGTGCAAAGGCTACGGCCTTGGCGCGGTTGTCGAACCACTGGCCGCGCCCTACTGCATGAATGGCCCAAGGCCACGGCTCTATCTGGCCCGCGCGGCTGCGACCTGTTTCCACCAGCGCCACGGCGCGCAGCACATCCATCGGCACGCCGTGGCGTGTCGCGGCCTGTTGCGCTGCCGCTTCGCAAAGCTGTGCTTGTGGCGATGCGCGGCTGAGGACAGGCCATGCTAGAATGCTCAGGATAATCAAACCGGCCAGAACAAAGCAGGCCATTTGCAATAGTTTCAACGCAATGCGGTCGTCGGGTCTGGCCATGCTTGCTCCTGCAATCTAACGGCGCGGTGGCGCGCTTGCAGGAGCGATTAAGCGTGATTCTGGTTTATATTCGGTAACTACAGCGCAGCTTGGTGCATCTCGGCCCAAAAGTTGCAGGGGTGCAGGGTCATGTCACCTTGGCGCGGTGGTGAAATTCGGGCCGGTCCCAGCGCCGCTCTGCCATGATCGCGCAAAGTTTTTCCGCAGCCAAAGCGACATCTTCTTGCGACAGATACAGCGGGGTGAAGCCAAAGCGCAAAATATCGGGCGCGCGGAAATCACCGATAACGCCATCGGCAATCAGCGCCTGAATGATTGCATAGCCATGCTTATGTCGGAAACTGACCTGAGAGCCGCGCTGCGCCCCCTCGCGCGGAGAGGCCAGCGCAAGGTCGGGGCAACCTGCCTCGACATGAGCGATGAAGCTGTCTTGAAGCTCCAGCGAGCGCGCGCGCAAATCGCCCATATCGACGTCGTCCCAGACATCGAGCGCGGCATCAAGGGCTGCGAGTTGCAAGATGGACGGCGTGCCCACCCGCATGCGGTCAATCCCAGCACCGGGCCGGTAGTCGAGATCAAAGGCAAAGGGGGCTTCATGCCCCAGCCAGCCCGAAAGCGCGGGGCGCACTTTGTCTGCCAGTCGCGGGGCCACATAGATGAAAGCGGGGCCGCCGGGGCCGGAGTTGAGATATTTGTAGCTGCATCCCACGGCAAAATCAGTGTCTGCACCCGAAACATCGACCGGAATAGCACCTGCGGAATGCGCCAGATCCCAGACCACCAGCGCGCCCGCCTGATGCGCCCGCGCAATCAATCGGGCCATGTCATGCTTGCGCCCTGTGCGGTAATCCACTTCGGTAATCATCAGTACGGCGACGCTGTCATCTATGGCGTCCTCGACCGCTTCGGGGGAAACGGTCCTGAGCTGGTAATCCGGCCCCAACGTGCGGCACAACCCGTCGGCCATATACAGATCAGACGGGAAGTTGCCTGTATCTGACAGAATCACGCGGCGATCCGGGCGCAATTCCAGCGCCGAGGCCAGCGCCTGATAAACCTTGATCGACAACGTGTCGCCCATGACCACAGCGCCGGGGGCTGCGCCGATCAATCGGCCCACACGGTCGCCGACGCGCGCGGGCAGGTCCATCCAGCCCGCCTTGTTCCAGCCGGTTATCAGCATTTCGCCCCATTCTGCGCGAATGGTCTGTTCGACTCGTGCGGGCACAGCACGCGGCAGGGGGCCAAGTGAATTGCCGTCCAGATAGATCACGCCCTCTGGCAGAGTGAACATGGCGCGGGTGGCGTTGAAATCGGTCATGGTTTTCCCCCAATAGATGCACGCGTATCGGTGCCGCGTCATTGGGCGAAGGTCAAGAGCGCTGCAAAGGACTTGAATTTAGAATGCAAATAATCGAATGTGATTTTATTTGGAGGAGATTGATCATGCGCGCCTTGCTTGCCACCTGCCTGACGGCCAGCCTTGCTTTCGCCAGCCCGACATATGCCAGCGATCTGGCAGATGAACTGGCCGCCTATCTGGATTTCGCCAGCTATACCGAAGGTGTCATCATGGTCGATCAGTTGACGGATGACATTTTGCCGGATGTCACCTTTATAGATGCGCGCAATGCCGGTGAATACGCCGAGGACGGGATCGAGGGCGCGCTGAACATTGAATGGCGCGAGATTGTTGACCGGCTGGATGAGTTGCCTGCCAGCGGCATGGTGGTTGTCTATTGCAACACGGCAGTGCTTTCGACACAGGCGGTTCTGGTCGCGCGGCTTTTGGGGCGCTCGAACGTGTTGGTGCTGCAAGGCGGGCTTGCCGCTTGGACTGCGGGCCGGGATTGAGCGGCGGCGGGCCGTCACTGATCCGGTATCTGGATTACCCGCCGGTCTGGTTGCTGGCCGCGCTGGGCGTTGTCTGGCTAGAGACGGTGGCCGTGCCGCCGCTTCTCGGGCAACCCTTTGTCCACGGCATTGGCACTTTGGTCGCGCTGACGGGGGCGCTGCTGTTTGGTCTGGCGGGGTGGTCGTTTTTGCGCGCGCGCTCGACCATCATCCCGCACCAGACACCGAAGCATCTGATTACCAGGGGAATTTTCTGCCTCTCGCGCAATCCGATCTATCTTGCAGATGTGCTGATTTTTGTCGGGCTGTCGTTGCGTTGGGGCGCGGTTGGTGGCTTGCTGCTTGCGCCGGTGCTGGTCTGGGTGCTGCGTGTGCGGTTTATCGAGCGGGAGGAAGCGCGCATTCTTGATCAGTTCGGGGCCGATGCGCGTGCGTATTTTGCGCGCACACGGCGGTGGCTGTGACAGCAGGCGCCCGATCATGATGCAGAGTTGCGCAGGCGCTGCGCGCTGCAAGGCCACGTGCGCCCCGTGCAACACGTCGCGGCTGTTACGAATTATTGCCCGCTTGTGAAACAATCTTGCGCAGGTTATGGAAGCGCGGTGCCAACAAGCCATGTTTGCACAAGCACAACATGGTGAACCTGAAGGAAAGGGGGACGACGCGTGAAAGTCGGGGCGTTAAAGGAAATCAAACAGGGCGAGGCGCGGGTTGCGTTGACGCCAGATAGTGCGCAGCAGATCCAGAAGCTGGGCCATGAGTGTTTTGTCCAGTCTGGCGCGGGTGTCGCGGCGGGCTTTAGTGACGAGCTGTATGAAAAGGCCGGTGTCACGGTCGTCAAGGATGCAAGCGCGCTTTGCGAAGCGACAGATGTCGTCATCAAGGTGCGTGAGCCCGAGATGGACGAGATCAAGCAGCTGCGCGAGCGGCAGACGCTGATTTCCTTCTTCTGGCCTGCCCAGAATGAAGCGATGCTAGAGGCAGCCAAGGCTCAGGGCGCGACGGTCATCGCTATGGACATGGTGCCACGGATTTCGCGCGCTCAGAAAATGGATGCGCTGTCCTCTATGGCCAATATCGCGGGCTACCGCGCGGTGATCGAGGCTGGCAACAACTTCGGCCGCTTCTTTACCGGTCAGGTAACCGCGGCGGGGAAAATTCCGCCCGCCCGTGTGCTGATTGTGGGCGCAGGTGTTGCAGGGCTTGCGGCCATCGGCACCAGCACCTCATTGGGTGCGATTACGCTTGCGTTCGATGTGCGCCCCGAAGTGGCCGAGCAGATCGAATCGATGGGTGCGGAATTCGTCTTTCTTGAATTTGAAGAAAGCGCGACAGATGGCGCTGAAACCGGTGGCTATGCCGCACCAAGCAGCCCTGAATTCCGCGAAAAGCAGCTTGAGAAATTCCGCGAACTGGCCCCGAATGTCGACATCGTCATCACCACCGCGCTGATCCCCGGACGGCCCGCGCCCAAACTCTGGACCGAAGATATGGTCCAGATGATGAAGCCCGGATCGGTCATCGTCGATCTTGCGGCGGAAAAGGGTGGCAATTGCGACCTGACCGTCATGGACGAGCGTCTGGTCACGGAAAACGGTGTGATCATAATCGGTTACACGGATTTCCCGTCACGCATGGCGGCGCAATCCTCGACGCTGTATTCGACGAATATCCGTCACATGCTGCACGATCTGACGCCGGAAAAAGACGGTGTTATCAACCACAACATGGACGATGACGTCATTCGCGGCGCGACAGTGACGCATGAAGGCGCGGTCACGTTCCCACCACCGCCCCCCAAGGTGAAGGCGATTGCCGCCAAGCCGAAGGAAAAGGTCAAGGAACTGACGGCTGAGCAAAAGCGCGCGGCTGAAATCGCGGCCTTCAAGGCGCAGACCAAAAGTCAGGTCACGTTGCTGGTTGTGGGTGCCGCTTTGGTGCTGGCCGTCGGACTGGTCGCGCCTGAAAGCTTCATGCGCAATTTCATCATTTTCGTACTGGCAGTCTTCGTGGGGTTCCAGGTGATCTGGAAAGTCTCGCACAGCCTGCACACACCGCTTATGGCGGTGACGAATGCGATCTCGTCGATCATCGTCGTCGGCGCGTTGTTGCAGATCGGGTCGACATCGGTGTTGATCACGCTCATGGCAGCGCTCGCCTTGCTTATGGCTGCGGTGAATATCTTTGGTGGCTTCATGGTAACACGGCGTATGCTCGCCATGTTCCAGAAGTCCTGACAGGCGGGAGGAATAAGAGATGGATTTCGGTTTCACGATTGCGGCCTATGCTGTCGCAACAGTTCTCTTCGTGCTGTCACTGGGCGGACTTTCGGGGCAGGAAAGCGCCAAGCGCGCAATCTGGTACGGCATCGCCGGTATGGCGGTGGCGGTTGTTGGCACAATGGTCGGGCCGGGTTCCGGTCTGTGGGGGCTGACGCTGGTTCTGATCGCGCTTGGCGGGATCGTTGGCTGGCAGTTGGCCACACGGGTGCAAATGACGCAGATGCCCGAACTGGTTGCGATCATGCACAGCCTTGTCGGTCTTGCCGCAGTTCTGGTGGGCTTTAACGCGCATCTGGAGATTGACCGCGTCGCAGCTGCATTTGCCAGCGCAGAATTGCCCTTCCCGCAGCCTGTCGGGCTGATGTCGGTGCCTGCCTATGAACTTTGGCTGAGCCTGACAAATTTCGCAGCAATCATCGGCAAGAAAACCGCTGTTGAAGTGACCATCCTGCGGGTCGAATTGATGATCGGCATCTGGATCGGGGCTGTGACCTTTACCGGCTCGATCATCGCTTATGGCAAACTGGCAGGCCGGGTAGATACAGCGGCCAAGCAACTGCCCGGTGGGCATATGCTGAACGCAGGTGCGGCGGTAGCTTCGGTGTTGTTTGCAGCGCTCTACCTTGTGTTTTCCGACAGCAGTGCCTTTGCAATTCTGATGCTCATTCTTCTTACCGCAATGGCACTGTTCATCGGCTACCATCTGATCATGGGGATTGGCGGTGCCGATATGCCGGTGGTGGTGTCGATGCTCAACAGCTATTCGGGTTGGGCGGCAGCGGCCATCGGCTTCAGCCTTGGCAATGAATTGCTGATTGTTGTGGGCGCGCTGGTGGGCAGCTCGGGTGCGATCCTGAGTTACATCATGTGCAAAGCCATGAACCGCAGCTTTATCAGCGTGATCCTTGGCGGCTTTGGCGGTGCATCTGGTCCGCAAATGGCAGTTGAAGGCGAGCAAATCGCGATCAATGCGGATGGCGTGGCCGCTGCATTAAACGAGGCGGACAGCGTCGTCATCGTGCCGGGCTACGGCATGGCCGTGGCGCAGGCACAGCAAACCGTGTCGGAACTGACACGCAAGCTGCGCGCGCAGGGCAAGAACGTTCGTTTCGCCATTCACCCCGTTGCGGGGCGTTTGCCGGGGCATATGAACGTGCTGCTGGCCGAAGCGAAAGTGCCCTATGACATTGTGCTGGAAATGGACGAGATCAATGAGGATTTCCCATCGACAGATGTGGTGATCGTCATCGGGTCAAATGACATCGTTAACCCCGCCGCACAAGAAGATCCAAACAGCCCCATCGCGGGCATGCCGGTTCTGGAAGTGTGGAAGGCCAAACAGGTGTTCGTGTCCAAGCGCGGGCAGGGTACGGGCTATTCCGGCATCGAGAACCCGCTTTTCTACAAGGACAACACGCGAATGTTCTATGGCGATGCAAAAGCCTCGGTTGATTCGCTGCTGCCATTGATTGACTGAACACAACCTGTATGACTGATCTTCGACCCGCCCCTGAAAGGGGGCGGGTTTCTCTTTTACACCCGCCATGTGTCTGTTGCAGAATTACAAGTGTGCGACTGCGTACTGCAATCGGCCTTTCATTTGCCGCGTCGCAGAATATGCTTATGATAACCCAAATATAAGGCACCCAAGCCCATGCCGCCGATCGAGGACCATCCCCAGCGCTACACGCTTGTGAATGAGTTGCACGCACGCCCAGCGGCAAAGATTTCTGCGCCCGGAGTCGCCGCCTTCCTTGCTGTTAAACCCGCTCATGATGCGTCCAAGCGCGACCGCGGCGCGGATCGTGCGCATTTGCTGTCCCTGCTGGACCGGCACGGGGCAGGTCATCCTGCCCCCGATGCAACGCATCACTCTGCTGAACTGGGCCGCCATCATCTGAAATGGGAAAGCCATACGGAATTTGTGACCTACACTACTTTCGAGCAGGGCGCGGCAGAACGTCCCTTTGATCCGGCGGCCTTTGGTGTGTTCCCAGATGAGTGGCTGGACGCTGCACCGGGAACGCGCCTGACCTCGATCCTGTTTCAGATCGAGACAATGTCGGAAGACATATCCCAGATGCGCGAGAAGTTGCTCGATTGGTTCGTGCCCGAAAGCCTTGCTGCGTCCTGTGTTCTGGACGGCACAGCCATCATTGCCAGCGATTTCCGTATCGACCGTGCGGGCCATATTCGCATGGCCGTTTTCGTCAAGGAAGGCACAGGCGGGCGGCGGGTCGGGCGGATTTTGCAGCGCTTGTGCGAGATAGAGACCTATAAGACCATTTCCATGCTGGGGCTGTTGCGTGCGCGCAACCTGTCGCCGCAGATGGCGATGCTGGATGATGAACTCTCGCGGATGACCCGCGCGATGGTCGAGCCAGATAAACGGTCGGAAGAAACGCTTGAGGCGCTTTTGCGAATCTCGTCCGAGCTGGAAAATATGATGGTCGAAAATTCGTTCCGGTTCGGGGCGACAGGGGCCTATGAAGCGCTTGTGCATCAGCGCATCGAAGTGCTGCGCGAGGCGCGCTTCAATGGCCGGCAGACCCTGCATGAATTCATGACCCGCCGCTATGACCCGGCCATGCGCACAGTCAAATCCGCCGAAGCGCGCCTCAGCAAGATGGCAGAGCGTGCGATGCGGGCGGGGCAGTTATTGGGCACGCGGGTGGATGTCGAACGCTCGGCGCAGAACCAGAAACTACTGGAAAGCATGGACCGGCGCGCAGATTTGCAATTGCGGTTGCAAAACACGGTCGAGGGGCTGTCTGTCGTGGCGATCAGCTATTACGCAGTGAACCTTGCCAGCTACGTTGCCATGCCGATCATGGAGCCGTTTGGCATTACGCGCGGTGTCGCAATGGCGATACTCGCACCTTTGGTCGTGCTGGGGGTTTGGGGGATGGTGCGCCGTATCCGGCGCCATTTCGACTGAAACCAATGCTGGTGCGGCCCTTATGCGGGGCCTGCTGCGGCTTTGATGTCAGTTGCCGTCCCACGCGCGTGCGGCAACCCGGCGGATTGCGTCTGCAACTTCATCAGGGCGGGCATGGTGTGGCATATGGCCGACCCCTTCAAGTCGGGTCAGCGTGACACTCTCGACCTCTGCCTCCAGCCGTTCAGCGTGGTATTGCAGGCCGACAGTCGTGTCGCTGGTGCCGTGCAAAACCTCGATTGGCATGGTCAGGGCAGGGTAGCCACCTGACATCGCCTCGACATGGCCTTTCAGGCTGTCGATCTGCGTGGCGTTCAATCTTAGCTGCGTGGCGCGCAAGGTCAGGTCCAGTCCCAGATGGTCCAGATACCCCTCTGGTACTGGATCAGGGGCAAAAACCCCTTCAAGGCTGCGCTCTACGGCCCCGCGTGGCGCAAGGCGCGAAATCAGGGGCAAGACCAGATTCTGCCCGACGGACGAGGCGCTGAGTCTGTACCAGATGCCCAACTCACCCGGCCAAGGATGCGAGGCAGGGGCCAGCAGCGTCAGACCTGCCACATCATTGGGCGCGCGCAACGCCCAAGCCAGCGCAACAGCGCCGCCATAGGAATGGCCCAGAATGATCGGGTCTTCGATGCCGAGTGTTGCTGCCGCAACCCGCAGGATATCGGCCTGCAAAACAGGGCTATCCGGTTCGTTGAAAGGGTCAGAAAAGCCAAAACCGGGGCGGTCAAACGCGATGACACGAAAATCATCGGCCATGCGGTCCATCAGGTCAAAACTGAAATCGCGCGCATTTCCATTGGCCCCGTGGATCATGACCAGATCAGGGCCGTCCCCCCGAATGACCGCGTGGATACGCCCCTGCGGCAGATCAATGAACGCGCCTTCGGGCGCTATGTCTGCATGGGCCATAGGCTCCTCCAGGGCAGTCGAACAGGCCGCGATGATCGCGGTGCTCAGGGCAAGCCCTGTTAGTCTATTGGCCGATATTCGCAAGGTCATAGGGTGTTGTCTGATAAATGTCGTTGATCCAGTTACCATATAGAAGGTGGGCGTGACTTCTCCAACGGTTCATCGGAGTTCTCAAGGGATCGTCATCCGGGTAGTAGTTCATGGGGACCGTTACCGGAGTGCCCGCCTCTGCATCACGGTCATATTCTTCTTTCAGCGTGGTGCTGTCATATTCGAAATGATTGAACACCATCAGCGCGCGATGGGCCGGATCTTCGACCAAACAGGGGCCAACCTGATCCGAGGCAATCAACGTGTTCAGCCCGTCAACCTGATCAATCTCGGATTGACGCAGCTCTGTCCAGCGGCTGACCGGGATCAGCAGATCATCCGAGAAACCGCGCAGATAGGGCGATGCGGGCGCAAGGATGCGGTGGCGGAAACAGCCGAAAGCCTTGGCATCCAGCAGATGCTTTTTGACTTTATGGAAATGCCACAGCATTGCCATGCCGCCCCAGCACACCCCGAAAGTCTGGTGCACATGGGTTTGCGTCCACTCAAAGACCTCGGTCAACTCGTCCCAATAGGTGACATCCTGATAGGGCAGATGCTCGATTGGCGCGCCGGTGATAATCAGCCCGTCAAAGCGCTCGGTCTTTACGTCCTGAAACGGGCGGTAGAATTCGGCCATATGCTCAGCGGCGGTGTTCTTTGTCTCATGTTCGGACATGCGGATGAGTGAAAACTCGATCTGCAAAGGCGTGGCACCGATCAGGCGGGCAAATTGCGTCTCGGTCTGGATTTTCTTGGGCATCAGGTTCAACAAGCCGATGCGCAAGGGCCGGATATCCTGCCGGGCCGCCGCTTGCTCGGACATGACCATGACGCCTTCGCGCGTCAGCACGTCAAAGGCAGGCAGGGTTTCGGGCAGCTTGATGGGCATGGTCAGTCCTTAGTTTGGCAGCTTTTCGGCTATAAGGGATATGAAATCATCCGCCTGCCGGATCTGTGCCACCTCTTGCGCGCTTACGCGCAGGCCCCAGTTGCGGGCCATGGCGGCATAGCGCGGCGCACGGTGCGCCAATGCGCGCGCATAGGTCCAGCGCACAAAGGCATCGGGGTCGATCTGCGTCGGGCTATGGCCGGTTTCGCGCTGATACTCGGCCCATGCCGCGTGCAGAAATTCAGGTTGGTAATACATAGGCTTGGGCGCACGGTCGAAACGGCGAATCAGTTCTTCGGTATGGGCCTCTGACCCTTCGATCCAGATTGGCAACACATGGTCGGCAAGCTGGGTCATCAGCGGGTCTTGCGGGTTGTCTGGGTCAATCACCTCGCAGATTGATCCACCTGTGTCGCAAACGAAATTCGCATAGTCATAGAGCGCATCGGCGCGGGCAATGAAATGGGGTGTGTCGCGCAGGGCGGCGATCTCTGCCGCGCGGTGCTGCTCCTGTCGCTGCATATACTCGTCAAACGGCAGGCCACCGCGGTCGGGGTTGCCGGGTTTGCCCAGATAGGTCGAGAGCGGCGCCAGATTGTCGAATGTGATGTTGGAGCTGATATAGACCGAATCCGACAAAAGCAGTTCGCGCAAAAGCGGCACTTTCATCGCTTCGCGCTTGAAATTATCGGCGATGAACTCGCCCATATAGCGGGTGCCGATGCGGTAATCTATCGAGTAGTGGAACCAGTCGCCCCCCTCGCGCAGCAGATTGGCCAGGTGGGTTTTTCCAAGGCCGGACATGCCAAACAGCATGACCTGCTTGCGCGGCGCGGCGGTCCAGTGATCGGCAG